>MDTC01021033.1_pt1 | contig 72394 bp, 56 predicted proteins | sample 811181 | NCBI WGS metagenome assembly MDTC01 (sample SAMN05326644, study PRJNA326480) | marine metagenome | isolation source: seawater | place: Pacific Ocean: North | collected 2011
GAGAGGAGGGATGTCGCGGAGCGACAGGGTGGAGAGTTTGTTGAGGCGGATGATTGCAAGTGAAGACGCAAAAAACCCACTGCAAATACGCAAGTAGAAGGGAATCCAAGGATATGGCCTTGCTATATCCGCCTGCAAGAAGGGGATGAAATGGTGGAATCAGGGGAGTTTGCGGAGACACAAGTGCAACGTCCGCCGGAACAGATTACAAGCTAAACCACGTGTATATGGTTTGATGTCAGACATAAAGCCTGACTCTACGGTGGTTTGGAACTGTTTGTTGGGGGGCTTTGGACGCTGGTGCAACGTCCGCTGGATCAGCTTTGGTGGGGATTAGTAAGAGCGGAAGCTGCGAGCAATTTTGCCGATGTATTTTTTCATGTATACGTTGTTGTAGGAGTGCCACCACATACGGACATAGAAGTTATCGACACTGCGTTTGCTGGTCAAACCGATGACGGCGAAGCGTGCGCTGCGGCCGTTGACGAATCCGTCTCCAACGATGACGTAGCGGTTAAGGCCACGACGACCACGAATGTACTTTCTGCGGGTGATGCGTTTACGACGTACAATTCTGTAGGAGCTGTAGCCGTACATTGCAGCAGAACGTGCGGTGGAGCGACGTGATTTCCAGGGCTTGATCTTGAGCACGAGACCGCGCATTTTTGCGATAAATTGGTACTTGGTGCTGCGACTGGGGCGCATTCTTGAGGGGAGACCAAACTTCAGTCTGTAGCGTTTCCAGATCCAGTTTTTCATGGGGACATAGCCTCTTGAAGGGGGCACATATCCACCACCGGAGGGGGGAAGACGACGACCACCAAGGGAGCTACGGAAGCTCAAGGCGATCTTGACGATGTAACGCTTGACCCATCTGTGGTTGTATTTTTTCCACCACATACGGACATAGAAGTTGTTGCTGCTGTTTTTGCTCGCGAGACCGATGACCGCAAAGTATGCTGGGCTGCGACCGACATAACCGTCACCGAGGATGAGGTAACGTTGGAAGCCACTGCGTCCTCGGATATATCGCTTTTTACGAATTCTTTTCCGACGCACGATTCTATAGGAACCGTAACCGTACATGGCTGAAGAACGTGCAGTGGAGCGACGTGATTTCCAGGGCTTGATCTTGAGGATCAGACCACTCATCTTTGCGATAAAACCGCGTTTATTGTTGCGTGTCACGCGCATTCGGTAAGGCAATTTGAATGACAGATTGTAACGATCCCACGTCCAGTTTTTCATGGCCTGGGCGTCTGCTTTGTTGGGTTGGCCGACAAGCATCAATCCGATCAAGCCAAAAAAGGTGAGAGAGCCAATGAGTTTTTTCATGCGGAACTCCTGTGTGGATGACAGTCTTTTTCAAGTGAATCCTCCCCTCCCGTGGCTTCTTTTGAGGAAGGGGTGTGCTCGACTTGTCCAAGCGATCTTTGAGAAAAAGACCTATTGCTATGATTTTGCGTGGTTTTGTGAAAAAGTTGCGGGAGACATTCACAAAAACTGCCACAATGTTATACGTCGAAACGACATATTTATTCAAACGAGGCAGACAAAAATGATCGAACGGAGTCGATTTTTGTCGGCAGGTCTAGGACCATTGACAAGCACATAGGAGGTCTTTATCTTCCCAAAGGGGAAGGGTTTTCATGTCATGTTGCGTGAACGCTTTGTGAGTCGATATCCATGGGCGTTCTTTTTCGGAAAAACGACCCCATCTTGAGTTTGGTAGGAGAGACACCCGGTGTACCAACATGCGATCCTAAATACCTGTAGAGTATTGTGCTTTCTCTGCTGTGCATGGGCCGGATGGGGGAACATCGTGTGGGCCCAGTTGCCCCAAGGAAAGTGGCGCAAGATCCCTCAAAAGAGCATCACCATCGAGCTCAAAGCCACCACACAATTGACCCTGCGTGTGCGTCGTGACGCGCAAGGACGCCCTTCTTTGCATGGAGCGTTGTTGGACGATCGCAAAAAGCCAATCGCAGGCGCTTCACTTCGTCTCGAAGCGCCTGATGGCTCAACTCGCTTTGTCAAAACAGACACAAAGGGGCGCTACAAGCTCCTCGCTATGGGCTTGCCACCCAAGGGGAACTACGCCGCGTTTTTCAATGGACAGGGCTCCTTTTCCTCCTCCTCTGTACGTCGCTGGCTCGATCTGGGGAGAGTGGATTTGCAACTCTCACTCACATGGCCCCCTCCCCTCCCCGCTGGCAAAAAAGGCTTTGAGGTCAAGGCGAAACTCTCATACAAAGACAAAGGACTCACCGGATATCCCCTCACGCTCTACTTGCAAACCCCTGACTCCCTCCGAAAAACCAAAAAAGGCACCGCCACTCCCGGCTATCTTCCCTTGATGACCTTCCACACAGACGACAAAGGTGAGCTGCTCTTTTTGTGGAAAGGTAACAAACCCCTCGAAGGTCCCGCGACACTCAAGCTGCTCGTTCGCTACGCAGGTGGCCCTTTCTTCTTGCCTCAGCAAAAAAACTTTGAATTGGCCGTGCTCGCGCCGCTGCCAGATAAACAAAAGAATCAATTCTGGAGCTATCTGCTCGGTGTCGCTGGGTTGGGGCTGGTGTTGCTCCTCGGTGGCCTACTCAGACGCTATCTCTCACGGCGCAAACAGGGGGATGAACACTCTGATGAACGCTTTGAGATGCCAGCGTTACCGCCTGTCATGGAGGCTGGAGGGCGTGTTCCACATATGGTCGCGCCGACAGATCTGACCTTCGCTGGGCGGCTGTATGACGCATACGAGCAGGCTCCTATCTCAGGTGGGGCGTTGTTCTTGATCACAGGTGACGTCGACGATGACGACGATGTGCCAGACAGCGCGCTCACGTTCCTCGTCGACTGTGATGAAAAGGGTCGTTTTTCGTGGGAGTTTGCGTCAGCTGGTGTACATCGATTGTACTTCAAACATCCTCATTACAAGTCGAGGGTCGTGTCCATACGTGTACCCCATCACGGAGAAGGCCGCGCGTCGAGGGTGTTTTTGTATTCCTATCGTTATTTGATCTTCGAGATGTACAAGACCGCGGTCATGCGTATCGCACCCGACGAGTCCTTCGATCCCAAACGCCAAACCGCGAGGGAGATCCTGAAGTTGTTGACGGGAAACAATCACCGCTCGCTTACACCACTCGCCGATCTGTTCGAGGCGTCGTACTACGCGCCGACGATGCCTCAAGAGGTGCTCTACACAGAAGCTGACACGCTCTTGCGTGAGCTTTTGCGTGAGCTGCGGCGACGAAAACAGGAGCGTGCCCCTTCGTAGTGTGTTGTTTTGTGTTGTTTGTCGTATAGAGATGATAGGGAGGCGACTCTCCCCTACCACGAGAGGTTTTCTTGATGAAGCAGGCCATTCTTTTGTGTTGTCGTTGGACACTGATGTTGTTGGTGTTGTGTGCAGGTGTACCTGACAGCATGGCGCAGGAGACGACATCACAGAAGAAGTTCACGAGACAGGGAGACTTTGATCCTGGATCAAGTACATGGAATGGTCTCTCCGGTCTGATCGCGCTCGCGTCAGAGCAAGGTGTTCGGGTGGAGACCCCACAGATTTGGGATTGGCGTCAGGCAGACATCAAGACACCCTTACTGATCATCGCACCACAGGACGAGAAGCTGAATGTTTATCCCCTCCTGCAATTCGTCAAGCGAGGGGGACGTGTACTGATTGCCGACGATTTTGGTGCGGGGTTGCCGTTGATGCGTGCGTTTGACCTCGATGGGTATCGTTCGGGGATCACAAAGAAGCAGTGGCGCTCACAAAAAGATATCGATTTACACCGGACATATCCGATGATGGGGCATGAGGCTGATTTTCTGTTGCGTCAGGCGAGCTTCCTCTTCTTGAATGTCCCACAATGGTTGAGTCGACGAAGTGGGCAGAGTCAGGCGTTGCTTCGTTCGAGACCTTATAACAGCACACTCGAAGACTTCGATCAGGGCGGTCATATCTTGTACCGGTCATATCGCGGCTGGGGGGTCGCGCTGCTCGTGAGCGATCCGAGTTTGTTTATCAACCACATGATTGTGTACGGAGACAATCGTCGCTTTGTGAAGAACATGCTGCGTTATCTTACGACACCACTCAAGGCAAAGAAGGTCGTGTTGTTGTGGGGAAATTTCGTATGGCATGGGCGCCCACTGGAACAAAATCGCGATCTGTTGTTGTTTGCGTCGTCGTTTTGGGAGGGGGCTGTTGAGATCAACAAGGAGCTGACGAGTCTATCTGCGCTGTACAAGGCCTATCCACCCTACTGGCCTGGTGGGGCGATGCAGAGCAATAAGGCGAATCAACCGTTGACACGCTCCTTCTCTCGTATCCAGAGTGAGAAACAATTTGGGTTGTATCCCTACATTACAAAGGGCGCGATGCTCTGCATTTTGGTGATGGCGTGGCTCGCGTGGTTGTTCTTTTATCTCCCCGTCTCCAGACAGATCGGTAAGTACGATCCTGACGCGGAAAAGGAGCTACGGGTGATCGCCAACCGCTTTGAGGAGCAGCTCGACAACTATCGCGGTGGGTATATCAGTTACCTGTGGCCGGCGATTTTGTTGAAAGAGGAACTCGTCGCCTTTTTGGCGGAGCACTTCGAGCTTCATGAACACCTTCGCGGTAAAGATCCACGTGAGTGGGATCGTGAAGTGCTGCATCATCTAGAAGAGCGCGTGAGACGTCGAGAGGTTGACAAGGCGTTGCTCGATATCCTGCCCCGCTTACACAGGTTGATTTTTCAGATCCCAGGCCGCCACCAATGGAACAGCCTGAGCAAAAAGAACGTGACACACAAGGAATTGAATGTATTCTATGAAGAGGCGATGTTTTGTCTCGAAACGCTCGGATTAAAGGAACAATTTCGTCAGCCATACGTTCGTCATACACACGGACATGATCGTCGTTAACACGAAAAGAGGAAGAGCACGTGTTGAGTGGAACAGAGAGCAAAGAGCAGGCGCAAAAGATCGCCGCAGAGATAGGCAAGCATTACCTTGGGCGACCTGATTTGATCGAGTTACTTTTGACTGGGTTGTTGTCCCGAGGACACATCTTGCTCGAAGGTGTCCCAGGTGTCGCCAAGACCACCCTAGTCAAGGCTTTCGCGGGGGCGTTGGGGGTCGACTTTCAGCGGATTCAGTTTACACCGGACTTGCTCCCCGCGGATATCACGGGGAGTTATGTGTACAACATGCGTGAACAAGAGTTTGATCTGCGCAAGGGACCGCTCTTCTCTAACATTGTGCTCGCGGACGAGATCAACAGGGCACCTGCGAAGACACAGTCGGCGATGCTCGAAGCGATGGCCGAACAGCAAGTGACGATCGAGGGGGAGCGACACGATCTTCACTCTCCTTACATGGTGCTCGCGACACAAAACCCCGTCGAACAAGAAGGTGTGTATATGTTGCCAGAGGCGCAATTGGACCGCTTCTTGATGAAGTTGCACCTTGGATTTCCACGTCGAGAGGTGGAGCGTGCGATGCTTCGTCGGTATCGCAAGGCACCAGCAGCGATTGAGGAGGTGATCACGGCAGAAGACATTCTCGCGTGGCAGCGCGCCGCAGAGGAGGTCCACATCTCCGAAGAGCTCGAAGAGTATATCCTCGATCTCGTGAGCTTTACGAGGAAGCATCGCTCTGTCTTGTTGGGTGTCTCCCCCCGTGCGTCGTTAGGTTTGCTGCGTGCGTCGAGGGCGTTGGCGCTTGTGAGAGGACGTGATTACGTGATTCCCGATGACATTCGTCTGTTAGCGGTCCCAATTATGGCGCACCGGATGGTGATGCATTCGGAGGCGGAGCTTGAGGGCATCCGGGCTGAACAGATCATACATGACGCGTTGAAGCGCATCGCTGTGATCCGTAAAGACGCGAAGGCATCGTAACGAATGTCTGTCTACCCCCACGACATCCACGAACAGACAAGACAGGTCATGATCGAGCTTCCAAAGGGAGCGACATTGCCGATGGTTTCAGAGGTCGAAGCCTCTGGGCTGTTGCGCGTGTTGTTGCTCGCAGGTGCGGGGCTTGCAGTGTATGGTCTGTTGCGTTCGAGTTGGCCATTTTTCTTGGTCGGTGTGCTCGGATGGGTTGTGTTGTTGTTTCGCTTGTTTTTGTTTCGCATGGAGTTACGGGAGGGCTTCGAAGAGGCCTCTCTCAACGCGCGCTTTGAGCTAAAGAGGACGAGCATCTATGCGGGACAGACGGCGATGTTGCAACTCGTCTTGGATGGTATTGGGCGCGATCTTCGTGTGTATCGTGTGCGCCTGCGTCATTCGGCATATGTCCAGGGGGAGGAGTCTAAGGATCTAGAAGAGCCCTGGTGGTTGCGAGCTGACGAGAGAAACAGCTACATCTTCCATATCAAGGCGCCTGTGATGGGGAAGTTTGCGTTACACGGTGCGGAGTTGTACTTCGAGGATGATTGGAAGCTGTTTCGGACGTGGCGTTATGTCCCTGCACATGCGTGGTTACGTGTGCTTCCTAAAATTCCACTGTCCCGTATTGAGCGACGTGGTCGAAATGTTCGTACCCCCTACCGTCAACAGAGCGGCGCGATCGTGCACAGGGTGGGGACAGGTTCGGAGCTTCGTGATATCCGAGAATATCAACCTGGCGATTCGAGACGTTCGATCGTGTGGAAACAGAGCTTGCGTCATGGCAAGTTGATGTGTCGTGAATTTGAGAGCGAAGCGCCTTTTACGTCCTACGTGTTGTTTGACATGAGCCAGTCGATGAGAGAGGGGCATATCGGCAAGAGGAAGCTCGACCATGCGGCGGAGGTTGGCGCGGCGTTCGCGAAGGCGTCCTTGGATCAGCGCGATGCCGTTGGGATGATCAGCTTTGACGGTGAGGTCTTTCGCCATGATAAGCCGGGGTATGGCAAAAAGCAGCTGTACAAAGTGATTCAGCATCTCGAAGAAGTACAACACGTCGTTGAGCCAGAGTTTGCGAATATGCCGTTATCGGAACTGTGTAAGCTCGTGGGGGATTTTTTGTTTCGCGAGGGGATGTTGGCGCGCAACAATGGTCGTAGTCCGGCCCGACCCAAGGCGATTATCGAATATGTATGGGATTATCTGTTGGCGCACCCTGAGATGGGATTTCCGCAGGGGTGGGAGTCTGAGCAGGAGTTGATTGGGGCTGTTTTGCGTTATTATTGTCGTGGTGTGGGGTTGGACCTCCCCTATCGATACCATCAGTGGGTGACGTATAAAGCGGCTGGGTTGGAGCTTGCGATTGAGACGGCGGTGAAGAACTTGCGCAGCGGTCAGTTGATCATCGTGCTGAGTGATCTGGGTGATGTGTTGCACTGGGATGGGATCTTGCGTGTGTTGAAGCTCGCACGTCAGCGTCGTCATCACGTCGTCTTTTTGAGCCCATTTTCTCCTTGGTTTGTCGACTCCTTCCAGAAGGAAGCCCCCAAAGACAAGAGCACCCTATCAAAACAACAGGCCGAAGAAGAAGAGACGAAAGGGATCTTACAAGAGATCCTAACGCTCGAACAGTGGACATGGCGTAGGCGAGTGCAAAAGATGATGAACACACTCGGCATCCCTGTGCTCTCTGTGAAGCCAGAGGATGCGCCAGCGATTTTGATGGAACGTCTACATCGTTTACGTTTGAGTAACAGAGGGTAAGGTTGATGGTTGACTTCGATGAGTTGCGAGATGAAGAGCCGAGGAGTGAGCGCGTAAATCCTCCGGGACGTTGGCGCTCACCGGGTGTGCGTTGGATGTGGGTCTTGGGTGTGTACGCGGTGTTATGTGTGTGGATGGTGGGTTGGCCGGATTCCCGTGAGCCGAAACAGGTGCAGATGGGTTTGTACGTGTTGAGTTTTGTCTTCTTTGCGATGGGGTTCTTTGGTTTCTTTTACCCTTTGGCGACGTTTTCCCCGACGGCGAGACAGCTCGCGTTACAAAAGATGAATCGTCCCCTGCCCCGTATGAGCTTTATTGTGTTACGGATTGTAGTGGGTGTGTGTTGTGTGATAGCCCTCCTCGCGTTTCGTGGTTGGTTTGGATGAGCTGGATGTCTCAGGAAGGATAGATATGCAAAAGGAATCTCCTGTCGTGCGGATGTATCCGTGGTTGACATTGTGTCTGATCATCGCGGGTCCGTACTTCTTTTTTCAGATGGTGTGGTTTCTTCGGACGCTCGACTACACAGGGGCGCTGTTCTCCCTGCTCGCGGGTTGGTTTTTGTTACGTGGGGGGCTCGATCTCGCGCGGATTGTGTTGCTCTCCAAGCAACAACAGACAAAGGTCCCGACCAAGTCCTCGACCCCCAGGTCGTCACACCACCACAATACACACCACGATTGAAGTCGGCAGAGGGGCGCAAATTCCTGCCATATCGTACTTGCACGACATCAACAATTGTGCTACAAGGAAGCTCTTTTTTGATTTGTGAGTGTGGCGTGATAGATGGTACCCACCCTCATGTAAGTACGAAACCAAATTTCACTGCATGTCCGAATACGGGCCAAATGGCGACGGGTTGGGGGATCGAGTGAAAAGACATGCGATGTTTTTTGCTCACCAAATGTCCACATCTGTATCCCATTGCGCTCCTGGACACTACGGAGGTCATTGATGCCTGCACATATATGGGCTTTGATCGCATTGTTGTTGGTGGTTTGTGTCTTTTTGTTCTGGCAATTTCAGGCCGCACGTGCCCAACTCGAAGACGCCAAGAAGAAACTCGACGAAGAGCGAGACTTTAGCCGCGCCTTGGAGAAGGAACTCAAGAACAAAAAACAATCCACAGGCAAAGTGCAACGTGACGGAAAAGAAACGGCTCAAAAACTCAAGTCTAGCAAGCAGAAGCTCGCACAAGCTCGCAAACAGATCGAGTCACTCGAAGCGCGCGTTCAGGAGCTTCAAGAAGAGGAACCTGAGCTCGAAGCAGAAGTCCTCGAACTGCGTAGCCGTGTAAGAGAACTCGAAGCACTTCAACTTGGTTCTGAGAAAGAGCAAGTAGCACAAGAGAAAGCCCTGCGTGCCGAGTCTGCAAAGGTCAAGAGCAGCGCCAATCAAGAAGTTAACGCCATGAAAAAAGAGCTCGCTGAGCTCCAAAAAGAGGCGAAATCACTCCGTAATCGCAACAAAAAGCTGGAAAAGGACATCAAGCGCGAGAAGAAGCGTATCGGTGCCGAAAAGTCACAGCTCAAGCGTCTCAGTGTCCGCGCTGAAAACAACGACCACGCCTTCCGCGTGACGCAAAATGAACTCAAGCGTGCACACCGTCATATTCGCGAAATGAACGAGCAACTCCAAAAGGAGCGCAGCGAGATCTTCGCGATGAAAGAACGTGTTGAGGCATTCCTTGCGAAGCAACAAGACACCAGCGAGAAAGAAGAGCTCAAAAAAGACCTCGACTCCGCTGTCGCAAACCAGTCTGAGATCGAAGAATTCAAAGAGTCACCAGAAGCATCCGATGAAGTCCTTGAGGCGCTCGTCGATGACGGATCCACAGATGATGAGGATGATGAAAGTAACCTCATTTCAGGTTCTTATGATGATGATGATGACGAGAAATCCACAGGTTCAGACGAGAAATCCACAGGCTCAGACGAGACCAAGTGATCCCACTCGGCCATCCCCACTTTCCTCTTTCGTTTGCTCCCCTCCTCTGTCATCACTTTTGAAAGACAAACTTCTATAAAAACATTCCCCCCTTTGTCTCTTTGGCGTGCTTTCACACCATTTTGCACATGTGGTATATGCTCCCTTCCGCCAACATTTCCGTTTTGTATCGTTCCCTGACCCAACCAAGAGTTGGAGTTTTGTGCTGGGAAGAGTCCATCGGAAGGGGTTCTTGTGTGCTTTTTGGGGCGTTTGTGGTCGTTTTTGTGAAGGTTTGTCTTTTCTTTTGGTGACAGTGTGTCTATGTTGGTGTGGAAAAACTTCCTACGGGCCGGTGGAAGGAAAAAAAACAATGAAATAGGGTTGTTGATGGAGTTCTCTGCGGGCCTTATCCGAGACAAAGGTGTAATCGATGAAAATATATACGAAAAAAGGTGATAAAGGCGAGACTGGCTTATTGGGGAATGTGCGTGTGAGCAAAGCCCATATTCGTGTGGATGCTTACGGTCATGTTGATGAGTTGGTCAGTGTGATGGGGCTCGTGCGTAGTATGACAGAGGATCAGCAGCTCTCCGACATCTTGGGTTCGATCCAGCTGGAGCTCTTCTTTTTGAGCTCTGAGTTGGCGACACCTCCTGGGCGTGATGTGATGGGAGAGGTTGTTGAAGCTGAGAGCATCGAGTTTATGGAGCAGGAAATCGATCGCTGTGATGAAGAACTGCCTCCACTCAAATCCTTTATCCTGCCTGGCGGTTCTGTCGTTGCGTCCTATCTTCAATTGGCCCGTACTGTGTGTCGTAGGGCTGAGCGTTCCGTTGTGCATCTGGCGGCTGAAGAGTCAGTCCGCCCTCTCCTCGTCCAGTATCTCAATCGTTTGAGTGATTTGTTGTTTGCGCTTGGGCGGCGTGTGAATTTCCGCGAGGGGATCGAAGACGTCAAGGTCTCCGACCTTCGTGAAAAGCGTCTGCAGGCTTCTGTCGAGAAGTAGCCAAACAGTGTTCTCTTGTGCTCCCTCGGTAGTGGCGAAGAGATCGGGTGTACAGAGCTAATATCTTACGTGCAAAAACAGTCTTTTTGGGAGGAGAGCATGGCGAATTACGTGTACATCGCGACGAGCTTGGATGGGTATATCGCGACAAAAGATGGTGGGATTGAGTGGCTGCATACGTTGCCCAACCCAGAGCAGAGTGATTACGGATATGCCGATTTTATGGAGGGGATCGATGCGCTCGTGATGGGTCGTCAGACGTATGAGAAGGTCTTGTCATTCGACGAGTGGCCTTACACAAAGCCCGTCTTTGTGCTCAGTCGTACGTTGAAGGAGGTTCCTGCGGCCTTGGAGGGTAAGGTCGAGTTTGTCGAAGGAGAGCTTCGAGAATTGGTGGATGGGTGCAGACAGAGGGGATACAATCATCTGTATATTGACGGTGGCAAAGTCATTCAAGGGTTTTTGGAGGAGGACTTGATTGATGAGTTGATTGTCACACGTGTTCCGATCTTGTTGGGGAGTGGGATTCCTTTGTTTGGGGAGCTGTCACGACAGATGACGTGGAAACATGTCAACACAACTGTTTACAACGATATGCTCGTGAAAAGTCACTATACCCGCCACCAACGTAAAGCGTAGGAGCTTCCTCTCAGCAACGCAAGGCGTTGCATCCCCCTTTCACCAACGCAAAGCGTTGGATCTTCCTTGAAAACCTATCGGTTTTCTTGGATAGAATGGCTGATGACAGCCATTCTGGACGGATGCATTGAGGGATTTGATTACAAAGAGGAAATGGGATGATTGTTGTTTGCATGGGTTTTTGAGAAAAGAAGAGAAGTTTGGAGTATGGCTGCGCGAACATACATCAATGTTCATTTTAGGGGGAGGTTCGCGATTTTTGTTATGAGCGGTTGTTAGGGGTGCTACACATAGGTGAATCACATCGAGCAAAAGAGTGGGAGGTACATTTTGGAGGGTTCGCGAAAGTCTTTTTATTTCTGTTGATTTTCTGTATAGTTCGGATGTCCGCAGTTGCACCCGTCTTTATCGGCGGGTGAGAGTTGAAACACAATATCGCCAACTCAGTCATCATGTTGGATGAGGTTGCACCCGTCTTTATCGGCGGGTGAGAGTTGAAACGTGAACCGCTTTTTGAGAAGGCACAACAAGAAGGCTGGGTTACATCCGTCTTTATCGGCGGGTGAGAGTTGAAGCTTCCAACGTTGAGCAAGCAGGATAAGAGAGCCCTCCTATCCAAATAGGAGCGGAGCGACTCAAATGTTTGGGAAAGCAAGCGAAGCGCGCTTGGGTCTTTTGAAAAGACCCGATAGTTGTGCTGGGTCTTCTCCTCTCCGTCTTCTAATGACCCACAAAAAAAATGGGCATGCCATACGACATGCCCATTCAAGATAACGACTTTTCCATGCAAAAGGAGTTCGACCGGAACTTTGCTCTCAACAAGTTCGGACTCACTATTTGCCCCACCGTAAAAGCAAACAACATACCAACAACGCCGATGATGATAAACAAACGGTAAAGGTGTATAAGTGTAAGAAAAACAAAGTATCCCACCTGCGCAGCCCATACAAACACACCTCTTCGATCGAATAACATTCTAGCATCGTTGAAAATGATACTAGACAGCCCCATCGCGTATTGTCTGGTAATGACCTCCGTGCTACGCTCACCCTCCAACCCCAAACCTGAGAAAAGGACACGAACGGTGAAGAAACGATTTGGTGTGTATATTCTGCTGCTGTCGGCCGGGCTCTTGAGCGCCTGTCCAACACCTTCCACAAATAACGAACAAACCAGCGCTGACGCTGGCATGACAGAGCGCACACCCCCTCCCGAATTACCACCACCAGAAAACCCCATCGGAAAACAAGACCAACCCGAATTGATCGATGATGGCTTCGTGTTCACAGAAGGTCCACTCTGGGACGCCAAGAACAAAATCGTCTACTTCTCCGATCTGATCGGAAACACCCTCTACAAAATGACACTCGGCGATCCCGTCGATATTCAAAAGGTCCGCGGTGAAACACAACTGGGCAATGGCCTCGCGCTCGATGCAAAAGGTCGCATCGTCACATGTGAACGCATCACCAGACGTCTCTCCGTCATGGAATCCGATGGAACTGTCAACACACTCGTCGATAAATACGAAGGAAAGCTGCTCAACGGACCCAACGATATCACTGTCCATAGTGACGGCGCGATCTACTTTACAGATCCTCCCTACGCCCTCTCCGATGACAAAAAAGAGCTCGACTTTAACGGTGTGTTCAGACTCGCTCCCGATGGCAAGACCCTCACGGCACTGTGGAAAGGTGAAGCCAAAACACTCCCCAATGGCATCATCCTCTCACCCTATGACCAAAAGCTCTACTTCGCTGACGCCGCCAATGACGTGATCTGGGTCGGAACACTCAAGGCTGATGGTGGGATCGAGACTCCTAAGAAATTCGTCGACACAGGAGAAGGCCCAGATGGCCTCGCGATGGACGCCAATGGCAATCTCTACGTCGCGACAAAAGCAGGTGTGGAAGTGTATTCAAGGGAAGGTCAAAAGTGGGGAGTCATCACGATCCCTAAACACCCGGCCAATATGACCTTTATCGGTGAAGATCGTAAAACTCTTCTGGTGGCAGCGCGCCCAGCACTCTATCAAATCAAAAACATGCCCATCGCTGGCGTCCATTAACGAATCGTGCCCCTGCTCGTTGGTTTGGTCGTGGCTTTTGTGCTAGGAGGATACGCGGCTTGGTAGGCCTTCAACGAGAATGCGATGACGAGGGTGAACACCAACCCCCTACGTTTGATCTTGCACTTCCACAGCTTGGCTTTCAAAGCGTGCTCATAAGCGTTAAGAGCTTGTTGTGGCGAGAACATCGTGTGTCCGTTGATTGAGAGCAATATATCACCATCTCTACCACCGACCCTCTCAAAGAATGACCCCTTTTTGATGCCATAAAACTTGAATCCTACCGCTCTTCCTCTGTGGAAATACGGGACAACCCTCGCCCCTCCTGCAAGCTCAATGAGATCCTCTGCCAAGCGTGACGCTGTTAGTGACGAAGGAAGAAGGTAGTGGTGTTCCTTGAGCTTTTTGATCTTCCGTGCCTGGTAAGACAAACTTGTCTTGTACAAATTCGGAAGGAAGCGACGAACAGAAGGCTTTGATGTCGCTCTACGCTCTTTCAGAGCGATATGGGGATTCTCCCGACATCCCAAAAAAGAACCTCCATCTTTTGACCTTGTGTGCAACCTAATCACATACTTGTAAATACGATCTTTGCGAATAATTCGTGCGTTCAGGATTCGCGTATAAGGTAGCTTTTTGTACAACACAAGGGCCTGTTCTATGGTGAGCTTCTTTCCATTGATAGAGTGCAAGATATCCCCATGCTTCAGGCCAAGCCACGCGTAGAACGAACCCTTCTTTACCCAAAGAAATCGAATCCCCTGTATCTGTCCACCTGAACGATGTGGCACAATCCTCGCGCTCATCGCATACGCCGTGGGATTCTTCATGAAGCGTGCGAGGAACAACCTGCTGACTTCGGCGTGACATAGGTACACATTTTGGGCCTTCTTGGCCTGCTTTGTCGTCGGTTGAGAGGTCGGTGAGGCTGCCCATGTGGTATTTCCCCATACACAAACGCTGATAAGGGCGAACCAGTACATCCCCTTCTTCAACTCGATTCTTCGAGTGTGTCGGATTGAATCACTCATCCACTTCTCCATCTCTTTTTAAGGTGGCTGACTTTTCGATTGTACAACCATAACAGGGGGCATACCTATTCCAAAACAACCCAAACACAAAAAATCAGAAAACATTGTATGGGAGGCTGTTGGATGAAAAGCCAAAGGCAATGGTTGTTTGAGGTGGAGAGAGCGTTGATGGAGTGAGGGGAGACGTTCTCGTGTGAAGAGAGCTGTTATTCAGTGGGGATATTGATGCGCAAGACACGTCCTTTGAGATCGATGAAGTAGATGCGTTCATCAGGGCCAACTGTCAAACCACCGACATGACCGCCACCCAACTCAGTGTCGAGAGAGTTGAGTTTTTCGCCTTTGAGGTTGTATGCGTACAAGATCCCTGTTTCGTAGTCTCCAACGTACAAGACACCTTTATGAAGGGCCAATCCTGAGGGCTTCTTCAGCTCTCCACCGGGCTTGACGATCTCTTCAATTTTCACACCTTTGTACTCATCCAAGATCCCATCGCCAGGGAATGAGCGCAGTCTCTGTGTGCTCGTTGCGGCTTCGACATTCACACGGATGACACGTCCATTACCTGTATCTGCGATGTAGAGCCACTTCGAATCTTTGTCATAGACGAGGTTACTCGGTACACCCTCGACGCGTTTCAGGGAGACTTCAGAGTATCGGCGCTTTACGCCGTCTGTGTGGTCGTCGCCTCCGGGAACATGGGGTTCTTTGAAGTCATACCAGTCAAGTGTGCTGTTGTAACCGTTAAACGCGAAGTACGTGCTGTCTCCTGTCCCCGCGATCCCCATACATTGGGGGGTGCTGTGGAGCATATCGAGGTGCCCTTTGGAGATGTCTGTGTATCTGTCCATGAAGGCTGTATCCGCAGACCACCACACTGGCCCCATGAAGTTGTTGGGGGGGCGCAAACCAGCGTAGGTATTTCTGCTGTCGCCACATGTCGCCATCGTCTTTGTGCTCCCGAAGGAGATCGCTTGTACCTCTTCCATGAAGTGTTGGGAAAGATCTCTGTAGGTCTTGCGCTTGGATGCAAAGTCGGTCCCATCGAACAATACGAGGAGTGTATCTGAGCCCGCTGCGACGACCCACAACTCGTTCTTCTTTTCGGGGTGAAAGGAGAGGTCTGTTGGGCGGAACAAGCCCTTCTCAAGAGTGGTCCAGCCGAAGACGCTCTTCCCTTCTTTGTTCTTCCAACCGAGCAAACCACCTGGTCCAAGGACACACTTGTTGCTGCCTGTGTCGCAACTGTTGGTGATACAATCGGCGTCCTTTTGGCAAACTGCGCCGCGAGCACACTTATCACAGCTCCCGCCACAATCAACACCACCTTCGTCACCATTTTGCTTGCCATCCTGACAGGTCGGTGCTGCACATACCCCTTCTTTGCAACTCTTCGAATCACAGTCGTCATCACCACAACATGTCGAACCTTCTTTTCCATCGCCTTTACAAGCGACATCAACCTGTTCAGTGAAGGTCTTCTCGCCCACGTCGCTCTTGACTGAGAAGGTCAACTCCCACTTCCCAGGTTTTGGGAATGTGACGCCCTCTGCGACGTATTGTCCGCCACTTTCGTCTTTAAATGTCACTTCACTGAGTGTCTCTTCGCCCATCTTTCCAGTCATACGGACATCTGCACCCTCTACGTTCTCTTTATCGACGGTTTGCAATGTGACTGAGATCTTGACACTTTCGTTTGCACCGGGCTGTGAAGGCTCAAATGAGGCCTTGAGAGACAACTCCTTGGGTGTCTTGGTCTCGGGCCCTCCCGAGCAATTGAATCCAACAAAGGCACAACACAACAAAACCAAACAAATGATTCGACGAATAGGGTGTTTCATACGTTTATCCTTGGCGAAAAAGGTCGTCATGGGGGATGGGACAATCCTCTCGCGCCTCCTCCTTTCCTGCAAATGGGTATGTAGCGGAACAAAGCACCATCGACACAAACACACAGAGAACACTGTGCGTTCATTCACACAAGACACATTCGTGTCTCCTCAAAAGTGCAAATAACATAGTATTGTCGTAGGAAACTTGCAAGCGTAACGGACAAATTTCTCGGCTGAACAATGATAAAAGCAGAGAAGATCGTAGTCACACCGGATATTCTGAATCAAAATCAAAAATTGCACTCCAAAAAGTTTTTGGAAGTTTTTGAGTGTGCAGTGGACCGAAGAGGAGGCCTGTCTGGAGATGTTTGTGAGGACTGTCAGACGATCTTTCTGAGAGAAGAGTGAGTGGGACACATGGTTTTTGGGAGAGCTATCGGGGGAAATGGTTTTTATGAGAGAACTATCGGGGGATTTTGAAATCCCCCAGACGCGCTGCGCTTGTCTTCCCCCTCAGTTGAGCCTCTTCGAGGCTGTTTTTGTTTTGTTTCCATAGGGCGAGACACATGAGCGTAGGGGGATTCTTTTTGAACTGAGCAGTCTATCTCCAAGGCCATCAGGCCTTTCAATACGGTCCAGCGCGCTGCGCCATAATCGCCAGTGGAAGAGAATACATCAACAAGAACGGAAGGTTAGAATGGTTGACTTGCAGAGGCATTGGCATAGCTCGGACTGGATAGTCCGAGTGTTTTCACTTTCCATACATTTCCTCCTTAGGTTCCCTTCGTGACGGAAGTCACGACGCGCACCGCGAGAGTGCTGCGAAGCAGCAGTCGAGCATAGGCGGGAGCTGGCGAGCCGCCGCATAGCGCTCGGAGAGCGCAACAAAAGCGATGTGAAGCATCGCAGGGTTCGGGGGCTATGACCCCGAGCGGGTGTGGGCAGCCAGCCCACAAGCTGTATCGCGTACAGTCACAAAGGCTTGTGCCTTGAGTCGGCGTTTATGCGCGCTGCGTTGGTTTGATCAGGGGGTGATAGTGATGGGGAGGCCATTGGATGGGCCGTTGTTTCCGACAAAGGTGAGCGTGTATGTGCCAGCCTTCCAGGTGTTTGTGGTCAAATCCAGCTCAGCTTCGATGTATGTTGAGGACTTGTACACAAAGTTGAGCTTGGTTTGGTCCAGGAGCAGTTGGCCATTTGAAGGAAGGAGGCGACCGTAGATGCTGAGTGTGTACTTCTTTCCAAGTTGATATTGAAGAGGAAGCACTCGGTCCAGTTGTGGTTTGAGTTGTTCTGGTTCCATGAGCCGGATTTGAACAGAGGTCGTTTTTTGCATTCGGCAACCGGCGTACTTGACCCACACGTCATACGAACCCGGTTTTTTGCCACGTAGATCGAGTTGAGTGTTGAGCTCTGAACTGGAGATGTATGTCGTGGGAAGTGTCACTCCATCAAACACAATCTCGTCGTTCTTGTTGAACGTGTTGCCGTGTACGTGGAGAGTGATACGCTGACCAACAAATGCCTTCAAAGGATTGATCGAGTCCAATTGGGTCGCAGGGTGTTCGTATACACCGAGTAGTTCAAGTGTATTCGATGTTGCGCCTGATGGGGGGACCACCTGGATCTTATAATACTCTGCACCATCAGGTAACGTAAGTGAGAGCTTTATGCTTGAGGGAGAAATAAACGTCGATGGAACTTGCTTCCCCTCTACCAACACGGATGAATCCGAACGAAAATGCGCTCCTTCGAGTTCAATTGTCGTCGCAATACCATAACAAATCTGATTCGCGGGATTCATCTTGTGAAGTTGTGGAGCCGGGTACGTTATATCTTTCTCGCTCACTTGCTCGTTTTTTTCGGGGGGTGATGTGTACTCTCCTCCATCTGTATGGGTCTTCTCACGAGAAGGTTCGGTGAAATGCTGAGGCTCAGATGTTGTAGAGACGTACTCGTCGGGTACCCAAAGTTCTGTACGTTGAGGTCCTTCACCTGAGAGGCCTTCTTTGATGATCTCGCTGGTCTTTTCCTTCACAGAGCATGACGAGGTTAGAAAAAGGATCCCTGACAGGAACAGTAAGGAATATGCAAGGTGTCTCAAATAGTGATGTTTTATGGACATAAGAGCCTCCACGTGATGAGCTTTGTAGGCTCCAATATCATATATTAAGGTCTCTTTGTCAAGGAGATGTTGCATCTTTAGAAAATGGACGTGTCGGTTTTTTGAAGGTTTTTTTCATCCGGCGGCTTCAGGTGTATAGACTCTCTTGTAAGGCTACTGCAAGGAAAAAAGCGCACGAAGGAGGCAGCAGATAGAGCCTCAGGCAAGGCATGAGGAGAAGGCATGGCATCGCCATGTCGACGACGAATCACGATGCTTGCGGTTTCAGCTGCAACCTCCACGTGCGTCTCTTTTTCCTGTGTTACTTTTTTTCTTGCAGTCGCCTAAGGATCTGACAAGCCCTAAAAATCGGGATGTCACAGGGTTATGATGTGAATCATCCCACAAAAAGGAGATCCCAGCGGGATAAGCTGGTGAGAGAGGACGTCCTGCTATACCAGGGAATGGGATCCTTAGTGCCGCCGCTGGTGCCAAAGAAGCCCCCATCCCAGCTGCTACAAACGCAAACATCGATTCAAGGTGATCCAGCTCCAACACAACACGAGGTGTGCATCCATACTGCTCACATAATCGGTGATACGCCTTGTGCATCCCTGGTTCTCGTCGCTTGGACATCAAAATCATCGGCTCGTTGAGCAGGGCTTCAAAGGATACAGTGTTGGCCTTTGTGAGTGGATGTTCCTCTGGCAAGATCGCCATCAAATCCTCTTGTGTGAGCGGCTCATGAGACAACCTACCGATCTCACCTACCAACACAGTGAAGCCAACATCGATTTCACCAAGCGCGAGCGCTTTACACTGTTCAATCGTTCCCATTTGCTCGACATGAAGGCGAACATTTGGATGCGCTTGCTGGAACATCGTGATCGCCTTTGGCAACACACTCAGCGTCGAAACGGCTGTCAATCCAATGCATAACGAACCACGCTCTCCTGCTCCTGCCTGTCTCGCGACCATCTTCGCACGCTGTAGACCTTGTATCGCCTTCTGGCTCTCCTCCAAAAAGACGACCCCTGCTGCTGTCAATTGTGTCCGTCGTTTGCTTCGATCGAAGAGTTGTGTCCCAAGCTCTTCTTCTAGCGCCCCAATAGTCTGGCTCACAGCGGGCTGCGCGACATGTAATCTCTTGGCCGTCCGACCAAAGTGAAGCTCCTCTGCCAACACAAAGAACACCTCAAGCTGTCTCAATTTCATGATCACGCCTCCAACTTTGATAAGGAAATGCTTATGAAAAGTTCGCAAACATACTATTTGATGATGAGTGGTCTTGTCATTATGTTTGTGTTCGTGAATTCAAGAATGTACACAATCACAAATCAATGAAAGGTATACAAGATGAAGAAGATAGCATTGTTGGGCGCGACAGGTGGCACAGGGATGTCCTTTTTGCAGATGGCGCTGGAAGCAGGCCACGAAGTCACATGTATCGCGCGCACCCCTTCCAAGATTACATTGACACACGAACGGCTCAAAGTTGTCCAGGGTGACGTTCGAAATGCCGACTCACTCGTCCCTGCCCTCGCTGGTCAGGAGATTGTGGTCGGGATCTTTGGGATCGCGAGTTTTTCGGCGGGGTTGAAAGCCACAGACCTATACAGTGTGGGCATTCAAAACTTGCTCGCGGCGATGAAAAAAGCCGAGCTGGCAGACAACAGATTGATCATGGTCTCTTCGAGCGCGGTTGTTCACGATCCCACAGCTCCCTTCATGTGGAACAGGGTCTTTCGTCCGCTGATGTGGAGAATGTATGCGGATATGTTGTACATGGAATTGTTTATCGCGGCATCGGACACCAAATGGACGATTGTCCGCCCTCCTCAGCTTGTGGATGGTCCGATATCAGGAGCACTCAAAGTCGACCACATCGACCCCCCCAAAGGAAAACACAAGATCACCCGTGATGACCTCGCCGCCTTCCTCATGGAAGAAGTCAACACACAAACCTACCTCTACAAGTGGCCGATGCTTGACGTATGACAACAACGGAGGGCGAAGACAAACGAACCCTTCGATCGAGTCGGACGTTATGTCCTATTGTGAGGTCGTAGGCATATTTCGTGAGCAGAACATATTTAGTCTTGTTTCTCTTCGAGACTGATATAGACTTTACCGGTCTTTTCGGGGTAAAGGCCGACACGTCCTTTGTACACTTCACGTAGGACATCCATATCGGCTTTCACATCATCGGAGGGATAGAGTGGTGGTGCGAAACCACCTTCGCGTGTGCCAAAGTCGAGGACACTTGGTAGGATGGGGACGTTGGCTTCTTTGGCGATGACGTAGAAGCCGGACTTCCATTTGTCGACGTACTTGCGCGTGCCTTCTGGTGGGATCGCGAGCATAAAGACCTCGCGGTTTTGGAATTGTTCGGCCATCTGAGCGACCATCCCACCGGGTTTACGACGATCAATGGGGACGCCGCCAAGCAATCGCATCAGCCAGCCAAGAGGTGGTGAAAAGAGCGTGTGCTTGCCCATCCAGTTGAGCTTGAGACCAAACACCTTGGCAAAGCAGATCATGTACACAAAGTCCCAGTTACTCGTGTGAGGGGCTGCGATGATCACAGCCTTCTTGATATCTTTGGGGGGCGCACCAATTGTGTCCTTCCACCCTCCCATCTTTAAAATCAGTCGCGCCAACCATGTCATCTCATTGCCCTTTCTTTGTGGCCTTGGCCTTTTGTGTTGTCGGTTTGGAGGCAGGAGCCTCTCCACTTCGTACGAGCCGGAACCCAGCCCCCAAAAATCGCGTCGTCGCGTGTAATCTGCGTCGATATGTTGCGCGAAGTGTATAATGAACGCTGTAAAAATAACCTCCCTTTACGATCCGGAATCCACCGGCAGAAGGATTCGGAGCGTCTTTGGGGGCTGGGACACGATCCCAGCACCACTCCTCGACGTTCCCGTACATATCGTACAGATCCCACTTGTTGGGCTGCTTTTGTGCGACGAGTTGGACCCCTGCACAGCGCACCGCAAAGCTCTGCTCTGGATCATCCCAGCGAAACGTCGCCTCCTTTGAAGGACGATAGCATCCTTTATAAGAGACGACTGCATTTTGACGATACCAACTCATCTTGCGAGGGTGAGCATACCGGGCTGAAGCTGCTCCGGCGCGCGCCGCGATCTCCCACTCGTGCTCTGTGGGCAATCGGTAGCCCTTACAGTTCGTGTAACCTGTCTCTTTGTACTTTGTGTTGAGGTGACAACGACGCTTTGCCTTGCGCCCACTGCACACAAAACACGTCGGCAGGCCGTGCTTTTTGGAGAGCGCGTTGGCATACGCGAGGGCCTCATGCCAGTGGACGCGTTCAACAGGACAATGGGCGCCACATGCCCGAAAATAAAAGGGAGCATAGCCCATCAACGCGACAAAATCGCCTTGTGTGGTTTCGGTCTTCGCGATCCAAAAGCCTCTCTTGAGCGTCGCGTTTCCTTTCAGGGGTGGGAGTGTGCCTTTAGGTTGTGGCATCGATGTGATAGGGACGAAGCGCTTCTTTTTGCCGTCCTTGTCCGTCAACCAAAGACCATCTTCGGATTTAGGCGCGCCGAGGGGGTACGTTCCGGCTCGTACCCACACCTCTTTGCCTTCTCTGTAGATCTTCTTTCTGACGACGGGGCGGGGAGCGGCCTTCTCTTTGAGCTGTAGCCACTGTACGGACATCGCGCCAGGCTTGAGCGTGACGAAGACGTCTTCTTTTTTGAAGCCACGTTTGACCACTGTCATCCTATATTTCCCAGCTCTCAGGACGAACTTTGCAGGAGTCACACCTCGTGGTTTTCCGTCGATATAGACCAACGCATCGGAAGGTTGGCTGTTGATGTGGACGCGCGCAGCCTTTGGGTCGAGCGCGGGTCGACGAGGCCGTGTTGGAGGCTCTTGCCTCCTCATTTCAGGGGCTTTACGACGTGTCATTGGGGGTTGTTGTGTGCGCTGGCATCCACATGGAACGCTGAGCGCCCACACTGCACAACATATGAGAAGTTTTCGCACATCCATCTCCATGGACCTTTCGTATCATCGACGTGTAGAGAACATTCAGATCCATCCATCTCTTTGGGAATCCAGAGGCACATCATACTCTCACATCCGAAAAAAACAAACCCGAACCTGCTTGACGAGATCACACAGAAGGTCTACTTTTGAGCTACAGGAGCGCACGTAAAGCACCTGCACAGAAGACAAAGAGCCGATACACACGGGACGTAGTTGATGAGCGAGAACCCAGCACAATCACCCTCTCAAGGGTTGGTCTTTCCTTCCAGCGACGAGCTGCCTGATGAGCTGATGGCGTTCGACGGTGAGATGCTCGTTGGCGAAGAGATCGACAAGTGGACCATCACAGAGGTCATCGGTGAAGGTGGGATGTCGATCGTCTACAAGGCCGAACATAACTGGCTCGACCAGGTCGCCGCGATCAAACTCTTACGTCCCGAGTGCAGTGAAAATCGCCGACTGATGGAGCGGTTCCAACGTGAAGCTGTGATCCTCAGCCGCCTACGACATCCCAATATCATCGAAGTCAAAGACTTTGGGATCGATCCAGAGTATGGCCATTTTATGGTCCTTGAGCTGCTCGAAGGCGATGAATTTACCAAACCATTACAACAAGCACCACTCGCCAATGAGTTGCTCCTTGATGTCATGAGACAGATCTGTGATGCGCTTGATGTAACCCACAAGGCCGGGATTATCCACCGCGACCTCAAACCTTCTAACATCTTTATCTCGCTCAAAGCAGGTGCGCCCCACATCAAGTTGCTCGACTTTGGTGTCGCAAAGGTCCAATTCCAGGAAGACGCCAAACAACTTACCTCCACGGGGATGATTATGGGAACACCTTCCTACATCGCCCCTGAGCAATTGATGCCTGAGAACGAACTGACCGCAGCCACTGATATCTATGCGCTCGGTGTGATCTTGTTCGAGGCGCTCACTGGGCGGCTCCCCATCGACGGTGGGCACTCCATCGAACACGCGACACTTGTCCTGACACAAGAACCGCTGACGCTCGGGGCACTTCGTCCTGAGTTTGCAAACTCGGCCCTTGAAGAACTGCTCGGGCAGATGTTGCAGAAAGACCCACACAAGCGCCCTTCATCGATGAAAGCGCTCTGGCAATCCTTTCAGCAAGCGCTGATCGCGCTCAGCCGACAGCCTGTACAAAAACCCAAAAAGTCACAGCTCGCGAGCAGGTGCATATCTCTCGACACTCCCACAGAGCTGCCCCTGCCTGCCCCCAAAAAGTCACAGGAGGGTGTACAATCTGCCCCGATCGCCTTCACCTTCAAGGGCGGGCAACTCGTCGCTGCGGCGCCTCCATCCCCGATGAGTGAAGGCTCTTCGACACCCAGTGTGCGCATCAAACCCTCAGGCGAGCACGAAAGTCTCGACGTTGTTGAACTGCGGCCACCCTCCTCCGATGAACTCGCGCAGACATTCGATCTACCCGAAGAGATTACGAAAAAGTACAAGCCAACGCCTCCCCCACAGACAGAGACAAAGACACCTGTCAAGGCGACGACTCCAGCGTCGTCGACACCTTCGCTTGAACGACCTCATACCTTCGATCACACCACACCTCTTCCTCTCCATGAAGATGTACGTCCCAAGCACCATTCCCCCATCACAAGCAAGCACTTTGAAGACACTGAACATCCTGCACGACCGCAACTCTCCAAACAAACACAGCCCAAAAAAAACGTGCAGGCTTCCAAGAGGATCTCACAAGAGCGCGACAAGCTCCAACCTCCGCCATCTTCCGACTCAAAGCTGATACTCGGCGTGGTGCTCGTCTTCATGCTCCTCTTGGGTTCCGTCAATCTCTATCTCTACTTGAGAAGCCCCTCTCCTCAGTACGAATTACCAACCCGGTTGAAGCGGGTATGGCAGCGTGGTCAGCAAGCCTCACAACAAAAACAATTCGATACGGCGATCACCTTCTTTGAACAGGTCACGCGAGACAGAGCCTGGAAACAGAGCCTGACCTATCCTCGACTTTACGCCAGGATCGCCCGTCTACACGCCAAAAAGAAGCGCTACACATACGCCATTCGTTATATGCGTATGTACATTCGAGACGTCAAACAACTGTACCGGACCTACCAACAACTCCGAAAAGCACCCCCTGGAAGTAAAAAAGAATACAAACTCTCTCTTTTGAGAAGACAGCTTCCCAATACGAAAACGTTTAACACTGAAAAGTGGGCGCTCTCTTCGTGGGAAGAGGCACTGAGACAAAAAAAGAAGAAAGATTGATCCCCTTCACTTCCCCCTCCTTTTTGACAAATGGGAATAAGATATCCAGGGGAAGGCCAGCGTTATCCCAAAAATCCAGTCATCCAGAGTGTAAAGAAGAGGCTCCCGATGGTTGAGGCGCAACCGACAACCATCAATAGACCGTCACGCATCGTGATCGCGGTTGCGATACAAAGGATCGCAAAGGACGGTGGTGCTGCACCAAAAGGTACAAGCGCGAGTGGGTACATGGTGAGCGCCAACAAGATAGACAGGATGGCCGCGAACCACGAGAAGGGCTTTTGTGTTAAAAAGACCCAGCGCGTCGAGAGGAGAGAGTCCATCTTTCGGGTGTACGGCAACATGCGCTCACATCCTTGTTTGAGTTTGTCTGCGGGGACTTCACGTGAGACCATCGAGGAGGGCAACCAAACGTGTTCACGTGAGAGCAACAACTGGACCGCGACAAGGATGATGATAGAGGCTGTAAAGATGGACATTCCAGGGATCCCTCCTGTGAGGGGAAATAACGCAATGGCCGAAGGGATAAAAAGGAGTGGTCCAAATGTCCTGGTCCCGAATGTCTCCAACAAGTGTTGCACAGAGATCTTCTCTTGCTCTTCTGAGAGCGCGATGAGTCGCTTTAGAAGGTCCGACATGGAGTGGACGTTTTCCTGTGTGTCTTTGGACGTGGTGGATTCTGTGTAGGCTTTTGCTTCACACGTGGACGTTGACATGGACTTCCTCCTGTTTGGAGGACACTGCGAGACAAAGCTCACTGTGTCCTTACGAAAATGGGCACCTACAAAGAGCATTGCACATATCGTTCCATGCAAAAGAAAGTCGTGTGGGAAAAGTACATTCTTGATTCCCACCGGGCGTATTGATATATTCGGGAAGCTCTTGCTCGGCGTCACTTGAGCAATCACGCTCACGCTCCCCGCTCATGATACATTCGTTCCCCCCGCGGTGTGAGCCACAGATAGAGTCTCATCAATAAGACGAAAGGTTGGCAATATGGCAGCAGCAGAAGGCAAAAAAACACTTCTCGCTTCCGCAAAGACAGCATCTTCGAAGTTTTCGGTGGAGGACATCTCCCTGGTCGTCGTGGAAGGACCACACCAGGGAAAAGAGCTGCGTGTGGAGACGGATCTCGTCCGCATTGGTCGGGATGACTGGTGTGATCTCGTCCTCGACAAGGATCAGTGGGTGAGCAATATTCACTGTGAATGTTGGATCGACGAGCGTGGCATTCGTATCCGCGATCTCAACAGCAAAAACGGCGTCCTGCTCGACAACTGTCCAATCTTTGATGCCTATCTGAGGCCCGGCGCGAAGGTCAAGATCGGTAGCTCTATCATCGAGGTCAAATCCCACAACCAAACGCGCGAGATCTCCATCTCCTACCACGATTCGAGCGGTCTGCTCGTTGGAAAGAGCCCCAAAATCCGCAAGATCTTCTCGATGTTGCCCAAGCTCGGTGTGCGCAAAGTCGCGACGTTGTTGACAGGTGAGACCGGGACGGGAAAGACGACTGTTGCCCAAGCCATCCACCAACAAAGTAACGAAAAAGACGGACCATTCGTCGTTGTGAACTGTGGTGCGCTCCCCGCTGGGCTGATCGAGGCGGCGCTGTTCGGGCACGAGAAAGGTGCCTTTACAGGTGCAGATGCCCGACGTGAAGGCTTCTTTGAACAGGCTCATGGTGGCACTCTCTTTCTCGATGAGATCGCCGAGCTGCCTCTCGATTTACAACCCAAATTGCTCGACGTGATAGAGCGAAGACAGATCCGGAGACTTGGTGGGACTTCCGAGCTTCCTGTCGACTTCCGCCTGATCACCGCGACACACAGACACCTGCCCACTGAGATCCAGGAGGGACGCTTTCGCGAGGACCTTTATTTTCGCGTCTCCGTCGTCGAATTTGAGGTGCCACCGCTGCGTGAGCGCATCGAAGACATCTCCCTGCTCATCGACAAACTCCTGCTCTCACTCAGCCCACAGAGCGATATCAAACTCAGCGAAGAGGCGATGCGCGCGCTCAAAGGCTATCTCTGGCCCGGTAACATCCGTGAGCTGCGCAATGTCTTGGAGCGCTCCATCACCTTCCTCGAAGGCAACACCATCGAGCTGGATGACCTGAATTTGCGCTCCCTTCAGAGCAATACACAGTCCATGACCAACGCGCTCAACGCTGCACCACAAAATACACAGTTGTCATCCTCACAAAGCAGCTTACTCCCGAGCTTTCCGCTCTCAAATAACGAGGGACCACTCGAACTCAAAGCGATCCTCGCGGAAGCCGAGAAGACGTTGTTGTTGCAAGCTCTCACTGAAACGGATGCCAACGTACAGTCCGCCTCCAAACTCCTCAGTATCTCCCCCGCGTGGCTGTACAACCGCATCAAAAAATACGATATCAAGATCAAAAAATAATCCCACACCCACGAAAGGCTCTCCTCATGTATAGAATCGTAGGATACCTGTATCTGCTCATGTGTGTCGCCTCTTCGATAGCGTCTGCGGAGACCTATGAACCCCCTCTTCTGAAACTCAACAAGTCGATCGCGCACACCCTCAATAGAGCCCTGCGCCCGAAAGAGATCGTCTCCTTAGAATACCGTCTTCAGGTCCAAAAGAGTGGCCTCTACCGCCTCGCGATGGACTTTAAGAAGGGAGGCTATCGCGGACCTCTCTGTCAACTCGTCGATGCAAAGGGCGACATCATCGACGCGACACGCCGCGCCTGTGTCCTCTACAACGCGCTGTCCAAAGGTTTGTACACGTTCCGCGTGACCTTCCAGCATGTCATGCCCAACAGCCACTACCTCGCCTCTTTTACAGAACACAAAGAGTGGACCCCTTTGATGGCGAACACCCCTGTCAAGCGCGCGTTCAAGGACCAGTTTGACGCTCACTTCTACGGTTTTCAGGTCTTCAAAAAAGGTCTTCATCTGCTCCACACAAGCGTCGTCAAGTTCCCTGTCTATGTCACTTGCGACCTGTACACGGCTGATGGCAAAAAGTGGGCGAGCGGAAGGCGCGATATACCACGCTCACAATGTCAGCTTCCTGCCGTCCTTTCCCCCGGTGAGTACTGGCTTAAAATCATCCCTACGGCTTCTGTCAGCACGTGGAAGTACCAGCTCGATCTGCTCACCTTCCCTCATCAAGCTCTCAAACAGGCGACGCTGGGGCGAGGAACGTTCCAAAAAAGCCAGCAGCACTTTTACACCTTTGACGTCGACAAGACAGGTCTCTACACCATCACAACGGCCTCAAAGCATAAACGTATTGACCCAGTGTGCCGGCTCTTCACACTTCGCGGCGCAGCGATCGCGGCCGATGACAACGCTGGCCAACAATTCCACTGTCGCGTCCTTACTCCTCTCCTGAAGGGACGTTATTTGTTGTGGATTGGGCGGGGGCGCTTTTCACGTCAGGGGCCTTTTTCATGGGAGGTGAAACCTCTCACATACACATCTCTATCCCCACAAGTCCCTCACGTGGGCACGCTGCGCAGTCAGTCCAATCCCGAATACTTTCGACTCAATATCACCAAGGCAGGTCCCTACCGCATCGAGACACGCACGACCAACCCACGCACCAATCCTGGCTGTCACTTGCTCGACGCATATGGCAGACGACTCGCCTCATCATACCGTGGCGGCCGAGGGAAGAATTGCCTGCTCACGCACCAGCTCAAGCCTGGGACGTATTGGTTGCGCACATTCATCGCGTTTCACTCTGGCGCGTCGGCGTATAAGGTTTCTTACTACCCTCTTGGGATGACCTTCTCGAAGCAGGGCGTCCAGCGTCACCCTCTCACGCTGGAGACTCTTTACAAAGCTGACTTTCGTCATCGCGGTGAGATCGATGTCTACAGCGTGCAGATCAAAAAGGCAGGCTCGTACACCTTTGAGACGCGCACTCACTACACCTCGACAGATCCGATGTGTTATTTGTTGAGCCAAGACGGGATTATCCTCACAAAAGACGACAACAGCGGCCCTGGAAAGAATTGTCGACTGACCTTCTCACTCAAGCCCGGCACATACTTCCTGCACACAGGTCCGGCAGGTTGGCTTGTCGCGCGCTCTCCCTACTTCGTCGGATATCGGCGTCACACCACACCTCCCCTAAAGACGGACATCTGTTATGACGGTTTGATCGATGAAAAGACACCTCTCAAGGTGACCTTCAAAGCATCCAAGCGCCACTTGCTGCTTCGGTGGAATATCAAACAAGCCGGTCACTACCGCCTCACAGTCGAAGGTATAGACCAGCACAAGCTCTACTGTGATCTGTACACAGACCTCCACACACGCAAACATTTTCGCTTTTTGTGGCGCAAAGGCCAACGTTGTGAGTTTGTCGGCTATCGAAAGGCCGGTGAACATGCGCTCAAATTGCGACTCCCTGCCGCGCTCTCAACGGGCTCCTTTAAAGTCCGTCTCTCGAAACAACAACCACCCTCGACACGTCCCACGTCTCGCCCTTCGAGCGCTCCTTCTACCCCGTGAATCCTCTCCTCCCGCCGGCTTGCGCTCAGAGCAATTGACGATAGGTCGTCCGTTGCACCTCGTTCAACCATGTAAACGTCTCGTGGTCTGCAAATGTGAACGACACCTCTTTCTTTGTCATACGTAAAATCCCCCAGGATGCATCTTTCAGTCGATGATTGCGATCGAAGTCCAGGTGTTCGAGGCCAACGAGTGAGCTTCCACCGGGACCCTCTGTGGGACCTATGGTCTCGTGGTGATGACCAAAAAAGTGGCATCGTGGTTCGAGGCGCTCGGCGAGCTGTGCGAGGTGTGTTGAACCTCTCTCAAACGCGTCAGATTGTGGTCCTGCGTGGGTCAACAAGATGTCGATATCTTTGATCCCCATAAAGGACCAATGGATATCATCCGTCTTGAAGTACTTGGGATCACGAGTCTTTTCTTTGGCGCGTCGGTGGGCTTTGCGTGCTTTTTTGCCTCGCCCTCGCTCTTCAGAAGGTGGATCGATCCCCCCAAAGCCAGCCACTCGTACAGATTGTAATTCTTCGACCTCTCTAATCGGGATATCGACGATGCAACCGTCAGGGATGTACCATAGCTTCTCCCACGGATCGAACGCCGTGGGCTCTTTGAATTGCTGTAAAAATGAAAAGTCCTCGTGATTGCCGCGGATACAGTATGCGTCTGGCATGTCGCCCGTCGCATGTATGCGCTCACCCTCTTCGGAGCGGTAACAGAAGGGCAAAAATCCCAACTCATCGGGATCGTGCTTGGCGTACTTGAGTGTCGCTCCATCGAGTGTTGTGTGATCGGGATATGCGCCGATGTCACCGACCTGCAAGATCGCCTGAAGGTGATGTCCTGTGTGACGCTCCCACAGTCGCGAGAGAATGTACATCAACTCGACGCGACCATGTATGTCACCAAAGACCGCGATGTATGCGGCTTGTTCATGCTCTGTGTTGTCCATTAAAACCTGCCTGTGTGCCTTCTTCGGTTGTGTTGAAGAGGCCTTGTCTTTTTGGGGATGTGCTTGTGCAAACAGCAGGTTTCAACGGATAAGTGAGGTGAAAAGTTCGTTCCTTTTGGCGCTGGCGGCCTTATCGTTCAGGTGTTCTTTCGACACAGACGATGGGATCTTCCCAGACTTGGTCGTACTCCACTCCGGACATATCGTCATCTTGAAGGACCGTGATAAGTCCAGGGCGTGCGTTGTGAAGGCGGATACTGTCTTCGAGAGAGAAGAAAGAAGACTCACTGTCTTCGTCGTTGTTGAGGTTGAGATGGGTGAGCGCAGGTAGAGCATCTGGTGTGCAAAAGATCTCCAGGCCATCAGCGGTGATGTTGTTGTATACAGCTGAGAGGTGGGTGATTTGTTTTGTATAGGGAGAGTCTGCGAGCGCCTTCGCGCCTGTGTTGCCAAGCTCGGCACCGACGAGCCAAAGGTGTGTGAGTGAGGCGATGGCAGGCGCGGCGGCGATGCAAGAGGCGCCATCATCTCCGATGGGATTAAAGTCCAACTCCAATCGTTCGAGTTGGCCTTCGGAGAATGAGGAGAGAAGCAGCTCGATCGCTCTGGCGTTGACGTTGTTTCGGCTGTATTCGAGTTGGCGCAGGTTGCTGAGATAGGGAGAAGCTACGAGCGCTTCGATCGCCTCAAGATCGGAGTCATTGCGTCCAAGTTTGAGATGGGTGATGTGTTGGAGGTTCGGTGAGCCTGCGAGCACTTGGATCCCTGCGCTGCTGATCGCGTTGAATAACAGATCCAGTTGGGTAAGCTGTGTGACGACATCGGATGTTGCGAGCGCTTTTGCACCTTCCAGGCGGAGCGAGTTGTGCTGAAGGTTGAGTCTTTTGAGACCAGACAAGAAGGGCGCTCTGAGGAGCGCCTTCAACATCTCGTCGTTGATCTGGCACAAGGAAGCGCTCAGCGACGTCAACATCCCCATATTCATCGACCGCGCAAAGGTCTTGATGCTCTTGGTGTTGCACTTATTGCCGTCGTAGTAGAGTGTCTTCAGCGAGCTGAGGTAAGGAGATGAGGCGAGCACCTCCAGGCCTTCTCCGTCGAGATTGGAGAACTCCAGATGCAACCTCGTCAAATGAGATACAAAGGGCGACGAGACGAGGTTTTTGAGACCGCCTATGTTGATTCCAAGAGAGACATCCAACGTGCGAAGTTTTCGAATGTAAGGAGACGCGGCGAGAGACGCTGCGGCGGTCTCATCGAGCCTGTTTCCTGAGAGTGAGAGCGTGTGGAGGTCTTGTAGCTCAGGTGCATTCGCCAGGATCGCGATGCCTTCCTCTCCAAGCGTATTGCCATCGAGTATCAGGACACGAAGCGCCGGAAAATGCTGCGAATACAGCATCCTGATCAACATATCATCGCCCATACTACAGTGGGAGAGATCCAGCTCTGTCAGGTGCCCAAATGAATACACATCATCTTCGAGGGCAGACACGAAGGCTTCGATGAGATGGTCACTCTCTTGGAATAACACACGGCGTCCGAGTAAGAACGGACTGGCTTCTTGGGGATCGTCGATGTAGTAGAGACATTGGTCAGCGGAGACGCTACGTAGCTCGTCGGGCCAATGTTGCATGTGCCCTTCTGCGTATTGGATGGCGGGTAATCGCTCCTCTTCAGGCCATCGCTCCAAATACTCCCACACACGCTCCCAAAGACCTTTTGAGGGCGGTTCTAATAACAATGTCCGTAATGTCGAAAATCGTTCGTTCTCTTGCATGGCGCCCCTTTGTGACATAAGGTCTGAAATAGAGAGTCGATCAAATCGAAGAAAATGCCCATGAAATGGGATTATTCACGTGGTGAGTGTTTGACAGCAGTGCGTTTTCTTGATAGGCAACATGGGAAAATGTACGTACCTGTCGTACACCAAAGCTGTAGGATACATTTACCACAATAGAAAGGCCAGACTTTATGAGCACAACCCTGCAATTTGTCACAGCCCAAGAGGCAGTCGAATCCAAAGTAGCCACTCTCTTGATTGGCTCCAAAGAGAGCCTGGAGAGCGAGCTTGCACAGAGCGTCCTCCCCGCAGGTGCAGCCCCCCTTTGGGACAACATGGTCAGCTCCCTCTCTGGTGGCGATCAAGGCGACAGCTGCCAGAGCTGGCTCGCAGGAGAGACCCCCCAGCGTCTCGCCATCGGCGTCCTGCCCGAACACTGTTCACGACACAACAGTCCGGCCCATCCACACGCCGTCACCTCGTTGGTCAAGTCCAACGCACCTGGCAAAGGTGACGTTGAGATCATCGCGGTGCTCGACAAAGCGGAGTACGCCTTTGCAACAGCATGTGCGATCGCGCGGGCATTTCCCCTCTTCTCCCGTAAGACCTCCAGCAAAGCACCACAACAGATCGCGATCCGTTTTGTGGCCCGAGAAGGTGAACTTCCTGCGACATCCATCCTCGAACACGCCGCAGAAGGTGTGCGTCGTGCCGGGCGTCTCGTCGACACGCCTACTGCAGAGCTGCACACAACCGCCTTCGCCAAAGAAGCCGAAGAGCTCGCCAAAGAGCTCGGCGTCGAGTACAAAGCCATCACAGGCCAGGAGCTCGCCGAGCAAGGTTTGGGTGGACTTTGGAACGTGGGGCGCACAGCGATGCAACCGCCACGCCTCGTCGTCCTCAGCCACAACCCCGAAGGCGCGACGGAGACATACGCCTGGGTCGGTAAAGGGATCGTCTACGACACAGGTGGATTGAGCATCAAAGGCAAGACCACTATGCCCGGCATGAAGTGTGATATGGGCGGCGCTGCAGGCGTGATGTCTGCCTTCGCGGCGGCTGTCAAGATCGGCTTCCCACAGCGTCTTCACGCGCTGCTCTGCCTCGCAGAAAACGCCGTTGGTCCCGATTCTTTCCGTCCCGATGATATCATCACCCTCTACTCTGGAAAGACCATCGAGATCAACAACACCGACGCAGAAGGTCGCCTCGTCCTTGGAGATGGCGTCGCTTACGCATCCAAACACCTGAACCCCGATGTCATCGTCGATATGGCAACGCTGACAGGCGCACAACTCATGGCCACAGGGAAACGACACGCTGCGATTGTTTGTAATGACGACGCGCTCGAACAAAAAGCCATCGCGGCTGGTAAAGTGAGTGGAGACCTCGTCCACCCTCTCCCCTACTGTCCAGAGTTCTTCCGCAAAGAGTTTAAGAGCAAAGTCGCGGATATGAAAAACTCCGTGAAAGACCGTATGAACGCTCAATCATCCTGTGCTGGTCAGTTTGTCGCCGAACACCTCGTCGATTACAACAACGCATGGCTCCACGTCGATATCGCAGGTCCGTCCTTTACTGAAGATCGTGGGAATGGATACGGCGTCGCTCTCCTCCTACAAACGTTTGTCCTCTAACCCAACTGAAGAAGACAGAGGACAAAGGCTTCTGTCTGTGATGGATTGACATAACATGCACCCCTCTCCTCCCTCTCAAGACGCTATCAAACACACCCAGACTTGGCTCGAACGAATCGTGATTGGCTTGTCTCTGTGTCCTTTCGCGAGGCAACCTTATCTCAACGACGCGATCCGCTTTGTCGAGACCCCAGCTCGTACAGAAGAAGCGCTCGTCGCGGACCTCCTACAGGAGCTGACACTCCTTCAACAAACGCCCATCGATGAGATCGAGACGACCTTGCTGATCCACCCTCATGTACTCGACGACTTCCTCGACTATAACGACTTTCTCGGTATTGCTGATGCTTGTATTGAGGAGCTTGGACTCGAAGGTGTCATTCAGGTCGCTGGTTTTCACCCCATGTACCAATTTGCAGGCACACGTGTCGACGACATTGAGAACGAGACCAATCGCTCTCCCTACCCGATGATGCACCTGATCCGCGAAGAGAGTATCACCCGGGTTCGTGATGCTGGCGCCTCGACAGAGGATATCCCCCAGCGCAATATCGCTCTTCTTCAGGAGATGGGGCGGGCAGCCTTCTCCCGCTTGATGGAAGAGTAAAGCCCCAACATCACCCTCATACACATCCTTCATCCCGACTTTTGCCGCTTCTCCTCAATAGACTTTTTCAATCGCTCTTGTGACGATGCTACCAGTGATTGCAAAGACGGAAGATGAACGACAAGTTCATGGATGGGACACTCCTCATCGATCGAGCGTTCGATGAGACCGCACAATTGACTCAACTGTAGCGCCCCAAACATGGCAGCAGTCGATTTCATCGAGTGAGTCGCGAGTTGAAGTGCGGCAGGGTCGTCCTGCTCAAAGGCTTCTTCTATTTTTTGCAGCAACTGTTGGCTATTTTGTATGTTCCCTTCCAACAGACGTGTAAACGCCTCGATATTTTTCCCTGAGAGCAACCACAAATCTTTCAGCGCCACGACAGATGCCTGTTCGAGCTTTTGGGGATTATACTCAGGTAATTCATCCGACGTTGTGGATACAAAAGATTGTTTGTTCCACACCTTTTTGAAGGCTCTTTTGAGTCCAGCGCTCAGTTCGTGGAGTGTCAGAGGTTTGGCGAGGAAGTCGTCCATGCCTGCTTCTAGACAGAGGCGTCGTTGATGTGCCATGACATTTGCGGTGAGTGCGATGATGCGGGGTTGTCTCTCTGAGGGGATGTGTTGTCGAATGTATCTCGTCGCGCCAGTACCGTCGAGCTCGGGCATTTGCATATCCATCAAAATCACGTCGTATGCTATTTCTTGGAGCGCCGCGATCGCTTCTCGTCCGTTTTCCACGATATCGATCGTATAGCCTAGCTGTGTGAGCATCTGCTCGAAGACCTGTTGGTTGATCTCGTTGTCTTCGGCGAGAAGAATGTGTAAAGGAAACAGCTCTGCAAACTGTCGACCGACCTGAAGATCTTCGTCTGAGATGCTCTCCCAAAAGAGGCTTGCCTTTTCGACAGGCTTACAGGGGAGCTCGACAAAGAACGTCGTCCCCTCCCCCAATGCGCTCTCCAACCGAATCTGTCCTCCCATCAACTCGCTGAGCTGTTTACAGATGGAGAGCCCTAGACCTGTCCCACCGTATCGCCTTGTTGTGGAGGCGTCACTTTGTACAAAGGGCGCAAACAATTGTTCTGCCCGATCTTGTGGGATACCGACCCCTGTGTCTTCGACGCGAAAATGAAGCCACTCTCCCTCTCGTGATGCGTGTAATCGGACATGTCCTTCGTGTGTAAATTTTAGCGCGTTGCTGACGAGATTGAGCAAGATCTGGCGAAGACGTGTGACATCACCATGTATAAATTCGGGGACGGAGTCTTCGCACTTACAGACAAAATCGAGTCCTTTCCGTTCCGCTTCGGAGGTAAAGAGGCTGACGACATCATTGACGCAGACCCCCGGCGAAAAAGGTTCATCTTCCAACTCAAGGTGACCTGCCTCTATCTTGGAGAGGTCGAGTATATCGTTGATCAACGTCAACAGAATATGTCCGCTTTTGTGGATGGTCTCGGTCATCTTGGCGGACTCTTCGGATAAATCCATCCCTGCGAGCAGCTCACTCGTCCCAATGATCCCGTTGAGTGGCGTGCGGATCTCATGACTCATATTGGCCAGAAACTGACTCTTGGCTTCGGATGCTTCGAGGGCTTTCGCATGTGCTCCTTCGAGCTCAACGACGTACTCTTTCATTTGCCCGGCTTGCTTGGCGATGACCTCTTCACGATCCCGGATGGCCTTGATGTACAGTTTATCCCCACGACGTGTCGCGACACCCAAAAACATGAACACCAAAATCAACGAAAACTGCCCCACAAACATCTCAGAATCATTCGGAATGAACTCTGGTTTTATCGGGCAATATAAACCCACGAAATGAATGAGTCCGACCTGGGTGATCGTAACTCCTCCCCATATGTAAGATGCTTTGGGGCTATCCAGATAGGAGACAATGACCGGAGCTAGAGAGAGATACCACACCGCAAGAGATTGTGTCGCGCCGCTCCACAAGGAGACAACGACGACTCCGGCAGATTGAAACAGCAAATTAAAATGCAACATCCACCCCCAAAATGAACGGCTGTGCTCTCCTGTTTGAACGGTCCAATACAACAGAAATGTCGCTACACAGACGATCACGTCCAACCCAACTGTCCACCAGTATCCCTCTATGCTGTACTGGATCGCAAACAATAGCCAACCAGATGCACAGATCATCAAAAATGTTTTGAAGCGTGAGTCGTAAGAGTTGTCCGCCGCTTCTTTCAAATTTGGCAGTGTAGACAATGGAGACATTTTATTTGGCCTCATAGTGCTCGACGTTGTTACCGCTTCATGCTGAAGTGAACCTCAAAGGTTCCCATGTATGTCGGTTCGCTCCAAATCATGAGTGAGTTGCTTGTGGGCTTGTGGACTATACCTTCTTCCAACCAGAAACATGACAAAAAAGTAAGGTTGGTGAAAGACATTCACAAAAGAAAGCACATAAAGACTGTCTACAGAGAGCGTTTTCTCTTCAAAAATAAATCCCCCTCAGGCTCTTTTTTTGTGTTCCCAATCAAGCCCTCATACGTAGAAGGCGTGATTTAATCGATAAGACCTGAGCGATAAGCATATTTGACGAGCTCGACGATGGAGTTGGCGTTGAGCTTTTTCTTGATGTGTTGAATGTGGGTGCTGACGGTGCTGGGGCTGAGGTGGAGGTCTTTGACGATCTCGGAAGGTTGTTTGCCATCGAGGATCAGGAAGAAGATCTGTTTCTCTCTAGGTGTCAGGACATCGTGGGCCTGTGTGGTGGGTTTGTGTTCGAGCAGCTGCATGGCCAGCTCGTTGGTGATGTATTTTTTGCCTTTGGAGACTTCACGGATCGCGGAGACGATCTCCGAGATGGGGCGTCCTTTGGTCAAGTATGCGGCGGCACCTTCTCGTAGGAGCTGGATGGCGTATTGATCTTCGGGATGCATGGAGAAGATGATGACAGGCATATCAGGTCTGTGCTGTTTACACTTTTGCAACGTCGCCTCCCCACCTCCAGGCAAGGAGAGATCGAGGATCAAGACATCCCACTCCTCGTTTTTTACGCGTTCCATCACAGTGTGTCCACTGTCGGCTTGACCGGCCAATACAAGATCGGGAGTCTCGTGGATGATCTTCGCGATCCCCTCGCGAATGATCGCATGGTCATCGGCTACAAACACGCGAATACATGATGAGTCCGTTTTCTTTGTCATATTCACCACAAGCTCCTCTACTGGTGTCGTGGGATCGAGAGGGTAAGGCAGGTCCCTTCTCCTGGCTGACTTGCGACATCAAATGTGCCATTCATCAACGCCACACGCGAACGAATACCTGGCAAACCGAGTCCCACAGTGTGTGCTTTTTCAGGTCGAAACCCTACGCCATCATCCTGGATACAAACGCGGAGGGTCTGCTCATCTTGCACAAGGCTGATCTGGACGTGTTTGGCCTGTGCGTGCTTGAGGACATTGGTCAGTCCTTCTTGTAAGACTCGAAAGAGCGAGCTGGCATGTGCTTCGCTTAACTCGATTGATGCTGGTTGGATCGTCAACTCGATCTCCAGCGTCGCGCGGCGTTCGATACTTTGTACAAGCCAGCGACAGGCCGCGACGAGCCCTGATTGGCTGACAATCCGGGGACGTAACCCCTGCAAGATCTCTCTGAGTGTGTCCATCACCTCGGACAAGAGACCATCCAATTCATTGAAACTCGTCGCCAGCATCGCGGGCTCTTCGACCCGCAGGCGAGCAAGATCAAGCTCAAAGCGCATCCCTGTCAGCAATTGACCGAGCTGATCGTGAAGGTCTTGTGCGATGTGTTCTCGCTCGCCTTCTTTTGCCTTCTCTGCCTCTGTTGCAAATCGTTGTAGCGAACGATGTGCGTCGTCAACACGTTGATGGAGCCGCTTTGTCGTCTCCTTCAACTGTCCATTGACGTCCTCTAGTTCGCTCGCTCGACCTAGCAAAAGCGCTCTCTGCGCGAAGTTGTCCTGGGTCAGACGATAAAACAAATGCCCCACCAGAATGCTCACACAAACCGGCACGATGTGCAAAGACCAAAAGTAGAAGATATCTTTACATTGAAAGCGTTGGATATGGCTCACAAAGAACGTGATGGGGAGGACGGAGCCAAAAATCAACGTCGCGAGAATACGATGTCGTAACGGCCACAACAAGAACAACGAGCCCAGCGGGAGCAAGTGACCGAGTGGTGGTTGTGGCCCAGATAACGCGATATTTGGGACTGTTGCCCCAACCCATACACTTAAGAGACTGACAAAAAACAAGATGAATGACAAAGAGTGGCGATGACAAAACGTGCTGATGGACAACAGCCACCAACTCACCACGCAGATGAAGAGAAACCCAAATCTCCAAAGAGACGCTCTCCATGGCCCGATTGGATCTTGAAAGGCAAACAGATCCACAGGCCACCACAACAACACCAGCGCGCAAAATGCAAAGGTCACGCCTTTATAAAATTGAACGGACCGTGTCCGCGCCATCTCTTTGTATCGACCTTCATCTCGTGAGGACAGGCTCTCAAATGACTGTTCAAAAAACAAGCCCACCAAACGCCGCCAAAGACCCTTCATTCGTTCTCCTTGCGCTGTCACTGCCAAGCGACCGTGCCTGACTCTGGATCAAAACGATGCAAAACATACGAATGGCCTTGTTATTCCACAAAAGGCAGACAGCTTCAAGTCCATCAAGCCTCTAGAACACAAGACAAAGATCCCGGCATATCGAGAAAAATGATAAGAAGAAGGTTGGGTAGACAGGAGGAGGTGGACAGAAAAAGGCAACAAGAGAGGGTTGTCTATCCCTGATATGTATACGCTCTGCCTTTTAGGACAGCTCCGACAACATTAGCGTGCGACACCGTTGCGACGTGCGTTTTGCCTGACCATTCCCTCACAAGCTTTGCTCTGGTGGACTGGGAAGATCGTGCGTTTGGCACCTCTTGGACAACTCCAGCACGTCCCACCTCTGATGGGATCGAAGAATGTTCCTCTCGCACAACCACCCTTTTTACGGAAGCTCGCGCGAGCATATCGGAGTGTATTTCTGCGCATCGAGCGAACACAAGCCTTTGTACTTGTCACAGCTGCGGCTGTGCGCTTCGAGCCTGCCGGACAACTCCAACACGTTCCGCCTCGAATCAGGTCAAAGAACGTCCCTCTGGCGCAACCACTCTTCTTGTGATGAGTCGCACGGCGATAGCGGGCTTTGAAGATACTACCAGAGACACATGCTTTTGCGCTCGCGACGGAGAACACGGTACGTTTGGTCCCACGTGGACAGCTCCAACACGTCCCACCTCGGATCAGGTCAAAGAATGTCCCTCGCGGACAGCCACTCTTCTTGTGGTATGTCGCGCGGAGATGTTGCAGTTGGACTGTGTTGCTTCCAGAAGTGCAGGCTTTTGTACTTGTGACAGGATACACAGTGCGCTTCATACCTCGCGGACAGCTCCAGCACGTTCCGCCTCGAATGGGATCGAAGAAGGTCCCTCTTGGACAGCTCGTCGGCAACAGTTTCCCTGATCCGTGGTAACGAGCTTTCATCCAGGCTTTTTTGCTACAGCGGAGTTTGTTTCTCTTGTCATGAGCGAATCCTGCGGGACATGCCCAGCAAACATTTCTTTTGTCTTTGTAATTGCCGTGGGGGCAGAGCTTACCGCAGACTTTGGGACCACCTACGCACTTTAAGACGGAGGCTGGGATATGTCGCACAAGGCTACCGACAAACTGGCGAACATCGGCGGCGATCATACTAAACAAGCGATTGTAGTGGGGGCGCATCACACGGGTAAACAAATCCCAGATGAGCAAGTTCCCTGTCACTGAACAGGTCACATACACGATTGGATAGGAGACTGCACCAATCCCTGCGGTCGCAGCAGCCAACGTTGTAGCCACAGACGCCGAAGCAGAGTGGGACATCGGCTCGATCACCGTCAAATCGAGCACAATGGCGACAAATTTTGCGAGGATCTTAAACGAGGCATCACGAGTCGAGGTTGTCAACTCGTTGCGAAGACAAGTGCGTTTGGGTTCGCCTGTGTACTTCCAGCAATTGTATGTGACCTTCAAGGCTTCAAACGCGATGATCCGTAAAGCTGCAAATGCGGCGGCTTTGGCGAAGGCTTTTGTCAGCCCTGCGGCTGATTTTTCCGTGTACATCAGGCGTTTGATCTGGCTCTTGCTCTTGCCGCTCTTCAATAACTTGAGCAGCTTGGCTTTCATCTTGGGCTTCATGAAGTTCTTGGCTTTTTGGATCTTCTTTTTGGCCAACATCAAGATCTTCTTCGAGATCTTTCCTGCGCGGCTCTTGTAGAACTTCTTGGCCTCGATCGTCGCCTTGCGTTTCAGATCTTTGATGCGCTTGTCAAAGCGGACTTTCGTCAGGTTGGTGATCTGTCCACGTAATTTTCGGATGGTTCCGTCGAATTTACGAACCTCTCGCTCTACAAAGGACTTCAGCTTTCGAAACGCCTTTTTCAGACCACCAATGGCTACGTGTCCAGCCGACAAGACGGGCTTGTACTTGCCGTTGATGAACACCGCCTCTTTCCCTCTGTAGAGTTTGACACAGTGGAGGTCATATCGACGTGTGATGATGTTGCGCTTCTTTTTGCAAGTACCTTTTCGCAAGCGCGCGAGCAGTTGGTTTTTTCGAACGATATACTGACGCAGTTGTCTGTTGCTGTTGACGGCATCGCGGATTTTTTTGGCCCGCGCTTGTTGGATCAGACGTTGTACTTGTTGTGGAGTGTATTTGGGACGCGCTTCTGCTTTGTCTGCAAAGGACGGCAACACGAAAAACAACGCCAGTAGACCCATGAGGAATCTACTTTTGGGGATGTGCTTGCGCGCACAATGAATGATGAATGAATGCATGATTGTTCTCCTACAGGTTTGGAAAATGAACACATTGGATGATGTCCAAAGCTTACGGAGTTCGCATGAATCATTCAATCAACAGAACGGCCAAAGTGCCCTATGAAAATGTCCAAAACGATATCGAAAAAATTCGAGATCGGATCTTCGCGAATTGTATTTTTTGGGAGTTGTGTGATGGATGAGAGCGGTGAGGAGGGCTGAACGGGTGATATATTAGCTACAAGCGCCAGCGACACATGAACAGATACCGTTACATTCTTGGGTACAGCTTCCAACGCAGCTGAATTGACAGCTTGTGGATTCGGCATCACATGTTTGTGTACAACCACCGCCTGCGCAGGCGAAGTTACAGGTTGCACCTTTGGCACATGTTTGTTCACAATTACCTTGCGCACAGGAGAAGTTGCAGGTGCCGCCTTCTGCGCAAGTTTGTTTACAGCTACCGCCTGTGCAGTCGCGGTTACAGTTTGTCTCTGTACAGTTTTGTGTACAATTACCTGCGATACATGTCTCATCGGGTTCGCCACAACCTGTTCCAATAAATCCCAGGCTCATCACAAACAACATCGCCAACAACATTCCAGCTCTTTTCAACAATTCCATACTCATCATTGTGTTCCTTTCACGGTTCCATCGTTCATTTCATTCAACAGATCAGTTGCAGGCTTTTACAAAAGATCCGAAGCAGACGTACACAAGTCATACCATTGTAGACCTGCTTCTATTGAAGAGACTTCAACGTGGCTGAAAGGGTTGCCTGGATCACAAAAAAACAAGAAAAAGGAACAAACACCCTTGAACTTCATGGAGAAAATATGCAAAAGAGAACGTCTCACTGGATACAACAAGAAAGAAAGGACATCAACATGCTCTCATCATCAACACCAATTGCACCTTCTACCCGGAGCTTGCTCGCCAAACATGCGCTCTTCCTCTGTCTATTTGGCGGCTTTCTCTTGTTGACCTGGACGACCTCTTGTACAGGTGATACCCCCAAGGAGACGACAAGTCAGGACGGTACAACACAGGAACAAGTCGTCGAAACGAGCGCCGACGCCAACACCACAGACACACAAACGAAAGAACCCTCGACAGAGCCAGCACCAGACACAGCCACCCAAGAGGCCGGTCCAGAGGCGAACCCTGAGCCCGTCACAGAGAGCGCGCCAGAGAAGACGCCACAAGAGTCCGCACCCGAACAGGTCGCAGACGCCAAGATCACCAACGGTGAGTGCCAGTCGTCTTCACCACGTTGTCCCCCTGGATATGCCTGTCGTGATGACGTCTCACCTGCCGTCTGTCATCTTCAATGTGATCCAGACAAGAGCAACACCTGTCCAGCAGGCCGTCTTTGTCTGACCTTGAGCACGGGTGAAGGGATCTGTGTCGAAGGCACCTCCGTCAAAAAAGGCGAGACATGTGACACACAAAAGATCTGTGAGCAGGGGCTCATCTGTGTCCTCTCTTCTCCTCCAACAGGGACATGCTACCAACGCTGCACGATCGACAAAACGACCTGCCCAACAGGTGAATTTTGTTATCTCGCACACAGCCAAAATGGGGCCTGTATCCCAGGCAGCGCAGGGAGCAAAAAAGCCGGAGAGGCGTGTACAAAGACGACAGAGTGCGAAGTCGGGACGACGTGTTTCCAGGCGTTCCAACAGACCGATCGGACCTGCGCGACGCTCTGTGACCCCGCCCACCCCTGCCCCACCGGCAAAACATGCGCCCAACTCGAAGGCGCTCCCAAGGACACCGGCGCCTGTAAGTAGAGGCGTCGACAACACAGTCCATCCCTTTGGCATTGTTCCGTCTCTCCAATGTTGTCGACAACGCGAGCTGGGAACAGGAGAGCCACGCCAAATGCCTCCTCCTTCTTCTTTGCCTTCCACCTGACTTTGTGCACCTTGGTTGCTTTTCTCGATATATCAGCTAGACTCCCTCTTCTGCATCATCTGGATCTTGGTCTTCGGGAGAATCGCAATTGAGCAAACTATACAAACAAACATCCCTTACCCCGCCTTCTTTTGGGTCATACCAACGCTTTTTGATATTCCACCCGATACAAAACCACCTGCAAAGATACAAACATTTCCTCCTGTGTTGTGGTCTGTTGTACGCTCTCATGCTGTCTCTCCTCCCTTCCCTCGTCCACGCAGAAGGTCCAGACGCACATAAAACAACGACCCTCACAGAGGGCACACAACACACGACGACGCGACCAACACAGTCACAGAGTCCACCTGCCCTTCAACGAGCTCTTAAACGGGCCCTTGGGGCTTCGGACGAACGAAAAAAATGTCCTGAGGGGAAGCTCTGTATCCCCCTTCACCAGGGAGGATGTGTTTGTGTTCCCCTGACATCCTCAAAACACACTGCGGTCCCTCCAGCCAAGCAATCGTGGTACAAAGAGGCGTATGATTGGTCGGCGGAGCTGTTTCGTTTTTACTTTTTGGATGCGGGTTCGGGGATCTTTTGGATGTACATCCTCGCGCACTTTTTGCTCGGTGGGATCTACTTCTCCTTTTACCTTTCACCGACACGTAGCTTCTCACCGCGCAAGATCTGGTCTTATGTTTTCCCGGCCCGGATCTACTTCAGTCGGCAATTTGTCAACGATGCCTGTATTACGCTGCTCAACCAGCTCTACCCTGTCGCGTTATTTTTGAGCCTTGAGGTGTACTCCAACACTGTCGGTGCGTTCATTCGAAAGTCGATGCTCTCGACATTTGGTTCTCCATCCTTTGAAGTCACAGGGACGACTGCGGCGATCATCTTCACCATCTTTGTGTTGCTCGCGAGTGATTTGAGCGCCTTCCTCGCCCACACACTTCAACACAGAGTCCCCTTCTTGTGGGAATTTCATAAGGTTCATCATTCGGCAGAGACGTTGACTCCATTGACCAACAATCGCAGCCACCCCGTCGACTTGCTGTTGATCGGGAACATGACAGGTCTTGTCATCGGCGTGATCGTCGGTATCGCTGGTTTTCTGTCCAACAACAAGCTCGACGAGACGACCATCACGTGGATCAACATTCTCGTCATCTCCGGCCCCCTCATCCTCGAAAACTTTCAGCACTCCCACATCCCTATCTCATTTGGTCCATTGGATCATGTGATCATGAGCCCCATTCTGCATCAGATCCACCACAGCAAGGCCCCCGAACACCTCGACTCCAACATGGCGCAGATCTTTTCGTTTTGGGATCGGATGACAGGTACGCTCGTCATGCCCAAAAAAGGAGAGACGTTGGTCTTTGGGCTCGATGATGAATACGACGATGATTATGGGAAGTTGTGGGTGATCTATTTTATGCCTTTTGTCAGGGCTTTTCAGCTCGTTGTGCGGGCCTTCAAGAGGACTCAGTGACGAAAACGCAGCCCCACGTAAAAGGTGCGTGGACGGATGGGGAGGAAGCGGGGATCGCCAGCGTTCAAGATGTTGCGCAGAGACAAAAAGACCTCAAACTTTTTCCTCCAAAATGTATAGCTGAGTCGAGCATGGAGAAGTGCGTAGGCGTCTGCATCGACACGTTCGAGCGCACCATCTCCATTGAGATCCTGTTCAAAGGGTCGCACACCGACAAATGTCCCACTTAACGTCAGCCGCAGCCCAAGCCCTGGATGTTGTGCAAACAAGCTGACATTTCCCCGGTGTGGAGTGCGGCCAAGGAGCGCTTGCTTCGTCGACAGATCTTCGCTCATCAAGAACGCATACCCCAACGTCAACTGGATATATTTTTGGTAGGAGAACGCGATCTGTGTCTCCACACCTTGCGTCACTGCGGCGTCGATGTTTCGGTAGGTAATCCGCAGCGGCTCTCCCGCACCTGTCGGGATCGTCTCCGTGTTGATCAGGTTCTCCAAGTCGTTGCGGTAGAAGTTAGCCCGAAAGGTCAACCACGATGTCCCCAACCATTCAACGCCTACTTGGAGACTCTTTGAAAGCTCCGGTTTCAGATCGTGGTTGCCTATGACGACGTAGCCGGCGGCACCATTTTCGAATTGCAGGTACAGCTCCTTGAAGTCTGGAGCACGAAATCCCCACCCATAGCTGGCGCGGATCGCCAGTCCCTTCACAGGATCGATGCGCAAAGACATCTTTGGGTTGACGGTTGGACCAAATTGCGTGTCGTACCCCACCCTGACGCCAGGGACGAGGCTGATACGAATGGGTTTGAGCAACATCCACTCGTACTGCGCAAACATCGCACCACGAAAGCGGTGTGCGTAGGCTTCTTGCAGACGATCAGTCTCTAGATGTTCGTACAGCGCGTCCAGACCGACAGAGATGAAGTGAGAAGAGCCCACGCCCAGGTCGAGCTGCGCGACACTCTGACCGATCCAGTCGTGTGTCTTCTGAAATGTCGGTGGGTCGACACCACCCCGATGGGAGTAGAGAAATTGATCCCGAAAGTACGCCATGCTGTTTTTCCAACGCAGCCGCAACATCAGGTCTTCATTGGCCAACAACAAGGAGTTTAAAAAGAACGACGCAGTTGACGTCTCTGTGCGGTTTTTGCGGTCGTAAACGGCACCAACGCTGTTGTTGTCGATGCCGGCTCGATCGCGTAGTTGGTAATCGCCACGTAGTGAGATGTGTGTCCGAGGTGAGATGCGATACGACGTCCGTCCAGAGACCTGGAAGAAATGATCGTCACTGCCGGTTGTTCCCGGGTCAGAAGGGTCGAGATCCCAGGCATCATAACGCAACCACGTCAGCGATAATTGGCCACTCCATCCTTTCCAGTAAAAGCCGGTGCTGCCGTTGGCGTCCATCAGGTGACCATCACCGTGTCCATAACGACCGGACAGGTTGAGAAAGAAGGGGCGTTTGTTCTTTCGAGTGATGATGTTGACGACACCACCGATCGCATCGGAACCATACAGCGCAGACGTCGCGCCTTTGACGATCTCGACACGTTCGATCTGTTCGAGGGGGAAGCGGTCGAGATCCAAGATTCCGCGTTGTCGACCAGACAGTCGTTGTCCATCGACGAGTATCAAGATGTACTTGCTGTTGAGGCCTTGCAATTGAAGACCGGTCCCGCCGCCAGCGACGGAGGTGACCTGGATACCGAGCTGTGTTTCGAGCAGCTCACTCAGTCGTCGCGCAGGTGTACGTAGGATCTGCTGACGTGTGATGACCTCAGTTTGGTTGACTGTGTCTTTTAATCGCCGCCCTCTTCGGCTCCCTGTTACGACGATGGTGTCGAGATGTTGCGATGTCAAAGAGGCTCGCTTTTTCGGTTTTGGACGGATACTGACGGGTCGCTTTTTTGGCTTGTCCTCTGTTACCTTTTCGGCCCAAGCGGGCGTGGCAAGACAAAGCAAACTGAGCCCACACCAGCACCACCATCTCTTTGCCGGAGACATATTCACACCTGCTCGTGTCGCTGAAGATTATTGGGGGGGATCGATTTTGGCCCACTTGAAGGTCGGATACCCCGACTTCTTTTCGTCATTGTAGTAGGACAAGATCTTCATCTTGTAGTAGTGACTGCCTTGTTTGAGTACATAGACCTGGTCTTTGGGCGCGAGTGTGTGGGTTGAGGGATCGTATTGGTACCATCCACCTTCGAGGTTGAAGACGAGGTCAGGCTCTGTCCCTTCGTCGCTTCCATCGACAGCATCCGTGACATAACCGTCTTTGGGGGCGGTCTTCAGCGCGTCAAAGTCCTCGCCTTTGAGGATCGCGACCTCGACCCCGCCTTTTCCGCTGATACCACCGTTGACTTTGATCTGAAAGCGTTGGAAGGTCAACGTCCACTCAGTTGAATCCTCAGGTGTTTTGGGGGTCACTTCGGCGTTTGTCTCGATGGAGTAGTAGACCCATGCCGTTTGATCACCTGAGTAGACCTGCACTTGCGTCACACCATCGCCGAGATCTTTGGTGGTGACTTTGGGGCCTGTAGGCGTGTCAGGTTTCGGTTGCTTGATTTTTGCCCACTGAAAGGTCGGGTATGCCGGTTGATTTTGAACATCGTAGTACGATGTAAATTGTAGCTTGAAGTATTGTCCTTCAGCGCTTTTGAGCACGTAAACGCGGTCTCTTGGGGAGAGTGTATGTTTGACGGGATCGTAAGCGTACCAATTGTCTTGTGTCGCGAACGCGAGGTCTTTGTCATCTGTGACGTAACCATCCTTGGGTGCGTATTCGATCGCTTCGAACTTTTGTCCATCGAGGATCGCGAGCTGGACGTTCCCTTTGCCGCTGACACCACCGTTGACTTTGACAGAAGAGCGCTGGAAGGCGATGTCCCAATCGGTGGATTGAGTGGGCTCTTTGACTTCGATATCCCGCGCATATGAGAAGGAGAAGTAGACCCAGCTCTCCTTGTCTGTTGCGTCGACTTTGGTCTGTGTGACGCCATCACCAAGGTCTTTGTTCTCCGTCTTGGCTTTGGGCGTGGTGGTCTCTTTTGGCGCTTTGATCTTGGCCCATTTGAGCGTCGGGAAGCCTGAGTTTCCATTTTTGTCGTAGTATCCGAGCATCATGACCTTGACGTACTCGCCTTTTGTGGTCTTTACGACGTAGACACGTTTGCGCGCAGAGAGCGTGTGGTCCGTAGGATTGTAAGCATACCATCCGTCCTGTACGAGGAAGGAGAAGTCGGGATCTTTGTCTTCATCGTCGCCATCTTCTTTGTCCGTCAGGTACCCCTCTTTGGGGGCGTACTCGATCTCATCGAAGGTCTTGTCGTCGACGATCGCGACCTCGACCCCACCTTTTCCACTGACGCCGCTGTTGGACTTGATCTGAAAGCGTTGGAATCCAAGCTCCCAATCGTTGGACTGCATTGGGTCTGTGACCTCGACGGGGTTGTCTTTTGCGAAGGTGATGTAGATCCACTTTTCACTGTCTGATGAGTTGATTTGGAGCTGCGTCACCCCATCGCCGAGGTCTGTCGTTACGACACTCTCACCAGGTACGACACGGGTCTTGGGAGGACCATCTTGTGTCCCTCCGTCGCTGCTGTGGGTATGTTCCTCTCCCGAGACAAGCTCAGGCGCACAGGCACTCAGAAGGCTTCCGGTCCAGAGACCGAGGACGATAACGACAACAAAAGATACACGGGTGTATGTCATTCTCATGGGAATTCCTTATAAAGTGTATACAATGGGGGAAACTGGCGGACAGCCCGACTGAGGAGGTGCTTTTTCCTTACAACCGTTGGAGGAGAGCGAGTCGATCGTCCAACGGCCTTAGGCTATTCCAAGTCAAAAAGTCGATTGTCAAAATGAGCCACGTAGAGCTTGTTGTTGGAGCTTCATGCAGTGTTCTTCGTCGTCGCAGTGGCGATGCCACGGCTCCTTCTCAGGCAAGACATGAGAACTCCATCACCTGCCCTCTCTCGTGGACTTTTTTCCTTGGAAGAGCCTAACATCAGGTTGTTTCGCCGAGGATTTCACGGGCTTTTTGTGCGAGCGCGACCAGCTCCTTGCGGACTTGGCCGGCGTCGCGCACTTCTTCGGAGAAAGACATACGGATAGTACGGCCTTTTCCTCCGACAACAGCGCGCATCTCAAAGCCAAATCGATCGACGACGTTCATCTCGATATCGGTGATGTCGTCTTCGACTTTCTCGAAGGCTTTGACATATGAGATCATGTTGTGTTTGTGATCTTCGTTCATGTGGGTGATGATGCCATTCGCGTGTTTCCACAAGGGATCGGGGTAGGACGTGTGATACTCTTCACCGGGGACCCAGCTCATGCGACCAAATCCACCGATATAGCGGACGCGATTGACGTGCAATCTGTAAAAGGCAAAGTCCGGAAAGTCGATGTAAAACGCCGACTCTGGGTGGACCTCAATGTACTTTTCTCTGTAGAGCGCGAGGCCATCTTCGACGCGCTTGGCCTCACCGAGGAACGTCGCGCGAGACAGCGCGAGGGCATACCCTTGTCCAAAGCCCTCGGCGATCAACAGCGACACTCTGGGATCTTTACGAATGTTCTTGGTGTGTGCAGCCATACCACTAATAAAGAAGACAAAGTCTCCGTCTTCCAGGGGCAACAACTCGACGATGGAGCCGTAGGGGGTGCCATCTTCGCGGTCGATCGTCGAGAGCACACCTTGGTGGCTTGCGATGGTCAGTGTGCGTGCGTAGTCACCGTGTGTTGGAAGCTCATGACCTTCTCGTGGGTCATACGTCGAGCGGTGGAGTTTTTCGTTGTCGTTGATCTCTTCTTGTTGCGTCATGCTTCGTTCCTTTCTTCTGTGAATGGCTTTGTGGTGTGGTCCGTCAGGTTTGTAGAGGTACGCGTTGCACCTCATGAGAGTAAAGTGGTCGGATAAAAGGACGTTTCTGTTCGTCGTAATGGACCCCAAAGGGGATCTGATAGATCTCTTCGAGCAGCTCTGCTTTGAGCACTTGTCGGGGATGTCCACGCCGTTTGACGCGTCCTTCGTGAAGCAGCAGCATATCATCACAATATTGTGCGGCGAGGTTGAGATCGTGAAGTGCGGCGATGACGAGCGCGCCAGCTTCAGCGAGCGCCTGACACAGCGCGAGGACGGAGACCTGGTGGCGTGGGTCGAGATGGTTTGTCGGCTCATCGAGCAGTAAAATAGGTGTCTGCTGTGCGAGCACGCGGGCGATATCGACGCGACAGGCTTCTCCACCAGACAGCGCGTTGTACATGCGCTCGGAGAATGCTGTGACTTGTGTCGTCTCCATTGCTTCTTTGGGGGTCATCTTTACAAATGAGGTCGTGTCTTGCTTTGCTGCCGTCAGTGGGTGGGCGTAGCGGGCAAACTGTACGACCTCTTCGACGGTAAACGGGAACTGAAGAGCGCTCTTTTGGTGCAAAAAGGCACGTTTTCTCGCGAGCTCTCGTTCCGAATACGCGCTGAGTTTTCGCGATGACAGACATACCTCTCCTTTGGACGGCAGCAGATCACCTGAGAGTAGTCTCAATAAGGTGCTCTTTCCAGAACCGTTTGGGCCGACAAGTCCGACGAACTGACCCAGCTCAAAGCTCTGTTCAACCCCTTGAAGGATCCATCGCGTCGCCTGTTTGTGCCAGCGAAAATGGACGTCTCGAAGCTCAAGCATAGAGCACCTTCCTTTTGTTGCGCATGAGCAACCACGTCAGGAATGGGGCACCGATCAAGGCCGTGACGATCCCGACAGGGAGCTCAGCAGGTGCGACAATGGTCCGCGCGAACAGATCGGAGAGGACGACGAGTAATGCGCCACCAAGCGCTGAAGCGCGTATCAAAAAGCGATGTTCAGCGCTGCCAAACATCCGCAGCAAGTGAGGGACGACGAGCCCAACGAAGCCAATCCCCCCGGCTGCTGCGACTCCTACAGCGACACTGAGTGTGACACCGAGGATCATCTGTCTCTTGAGAGATTCGGTGTTGACGCCCATGTGGTATGCATCTGCTTCACCGAAGGTCATCAAGTTGAGCGGTTGTGCGAGTCTGAGCTGTAAGAAGATACCCAGCCCCCCAAACAGCGCGACTGTGAGGATTGTCCACCATGTCCCTCCTCCGAGTCCACCGAGCATCCAGAAGGTAAGACTGCGTAGCTGTTGATCGTCTGCGAGGAAGGTCAACAGGCCAATCCCAGCGCCCGCGAAGCTGTTGAGCGCGATCCCTGCGAGTAACAACGTCGCGACAAGTACGCGCCCGTCGACTTGAGAGAGACGCCACGCCATCCATGTGACGAGCCATGCGCCTGCAAAGGCAGCCGCTGAGACGCCCCACATCCCAAAGAGCGAGATATGACCAGCGAACACGATCCACATCGCCGCGCCCATCCCGGCCCCGGCGTTGATGCCGAGTAAACCAGGGTCGGCGAGAGGGTTGCGAAAGAGTCCCTGGAGAGATGTCCCTGAGACTGCCAGGACAGCGCCGACAAGCGCTCCTAATAAGACACGTGGAAAGCGAATGTACATCAAGACCGTATATCCTTCGCTCTTGGTCCACAAGATCGAAGGGATCTTCCAAAATGGGATTGAGTACGCGCCTGTCCCCGCCGCCACAAACAACGTGACAAATAACAAACCAGACAACATCCAGAGGATGCTCTGTCTTCGTCCTTGCATGGTCACACTCTCACTACGTCACTTGACGACGTGTGTCCCTTTGGCTTCGTAAATGCCACGAAAAAGCGCGAGCGCAGCTTCCCCACAACGTGGGCCAAATCCACCTAAGAACAGATCATCCATCACGATAAATCGGTTCTTCTTCCCTGCAGGTGTCAAAGACAATCCGGGCATACGTTTGAAGACCTTGAGCCCTCCCATCGAGCGCAGGCCCTTTTTGAACAGCACAATCACGTCGGGACGAAGTGATAACAACGCCTCCGCTGAGACGGGTTTGACACCTCGAAACGTCGCGACATTCTTCGCCCCAGCGAGTGCAATCATCCCACTCACGGGGTTGCCCTTTCCAACGACAAAACGCACACGCGAGCCACGAACATACAAAAACGCGACGCGCGCCTTTTTGCCTTCTCTCTTCTTTTTGAAAGAGGTGAGTGTTTTGAGTGTCTGATTCATCGATGAGATAAGCGCTTCTGCCCTCTTCTCTTTTTTCAGGGCTTGACCAAGTGCGCGCAGCATCTGTTGGCTCGTGGCGACATCTTTGGCTGTCTTTAATAATAATACCCGAATCCCCGCTGCTTTGATCTGTTTGAGTACAAAGTGTGGCTTTACACCTGTTGTACCAATCACCAGAGAAGGTTTGAGGCGTAAGATCCCTTCGGCGTTCAGACGGTGTTGGTAGCCGACTGTTGGGATCTTTTTGACTTGGGCTGGATAGTAGGAGGAGGTATCACGGCCAACGACGTGTTGTCCGACACCGAGGGCAAAGAGAGCCTCAGTGACTGGACCTGTGAGACTGACGATTCGATGAGCTGATGCTGTCTTTGTTGGACTGGCGAAGGCACCACTCGACCACAGCAATATGACGAGTATTCCCCCGACACCCCAGAGTTTTCTCCATTGACGCTTCTGGCTTTTACATCGCATCCCGACACACATAGACCTCTACTCCTTTTGTGTATCTAATACTTAGAGAAGATACACGAATGCAGCTCAATGTCGGCTCTCCCAAACAAAAACGTGGTTTGTTGGAAAAGCTCTATCATGAGAAAAATCCAGGCAAAAGAAGAGGCACCGGGCGCTGATGATGTGTTCTCTCACAGTGCAAGTGCACATAGTGGCCGTAGGACAGAGGAGAAAAGAAGGAAGCTGCTGTACATCACAACGCCTTCCTTGATCTTGCTCTCTACGCCTCCATTACGGCGATATATACAAACGCATACGAGCCAACACGGACCTTTCACATTCTTCTGAGGTTGGAACCGCAAGCTTTACATGAGCGAGCACGCAAATAAAACATGCAAGGACAGTCCTTTTTCTGAGCGAACATGCAACACTGCAGAAAAAAACGCTGCCCACAGAAGAAGATCAGGCTACCAGCAGCCCAAAAACTATCCAGGTCCGGGAATCTCAAAAGACAACAGGATAGTAAACAGACCACACTCTCTTCTTTTACCTGGGCGTCATCGGATGATATCAAAGGATGCAGTGCCCCATTAAGGGCAGGCAGAGGACAAATACAAACTGGAAAAAGGAAACCAGCTCGTGGAGGTGTATCGTCCTTGAGGAATCCCATGGGGTCCTACAAACCAGCCAACATCAACCGATGACTTGTTAAAATAATATGCGACCTTTGGGTACATGTACTCGACTGGCGATCGACTACACCTACACAAAATTCACATATGTATTGCTTTGCTTGAACACAGCAGGGAAAAAAGGACGCAAAAACACATCGGTTTTTTTCCAGGCTGTTGTTTTTTCTGGAGTCAGTGTGATGTACTTCATTTCAAGGAAACTCGATGAAAGGAAGTACATCACACTGATCTCTTCATACTTAGAACACATGAAAGTGTTCAATGCAGATTTATATATAGGAAGTCTACAAACATGTCAAACATCTTTTTGCAAAAAAGAAGTACCGTTGACGCAATCTGCGGATGGGCTGAAGAGTCAATAAAGCTTCACTCTGTACATGAAGGGCACACCTGCCCTCTCTCCTCTACAAATCTGCACAGAAGTGTTCCGTAAAATCCGACCACTGCGAACCTTTGTTCGCACATGAGAAGTTGATGTGGCACTTACTGTGAAGATCCAGTCACGATATCAGAGCATTTGCTCTCACTCTTTTTGATACGTAATTCTTTGTACACAAAGAGAAAACACTTGTTTTCTGCTCAATCAAAGTGATAATGGCACACTTTGTGCTTTACCGCGACAACCACAAACGACTGAAGAACGATTCACTTTTGGAACACATGACGCTTTGATGTGCTTTCCCTTGGTCTCGTGTGGTGTTGTGATTGAATAACATTGGAGAAACGAAATGCGCCCATTCATCCTGGCTACGTTGGTTTTGCTCTCAAGCGCCGTCCTCGTCCTCTTCGTTCTCGAAGGCGCGAAGGACAAGCAAAACGTAAAACCTCTCCTTGAGGTCGGTGGAAAGACCCTGAAAGACGTCGCAGAGACGACGACGAGCCCTATCAAGATCACGACCCTTCAGGAGACCAAATTGGGCAGACAGTTGATCAGCCGCTTTCGTCGTCTCCCCACACATCATCCATCTGTTCGGCGTGTCAGGCGTATTGCCCGACGCCTCGTCAAACACCGAAGCCGCAAAGACATCTTCTATCAGGTCGATGTCATCACCTCTTCTAGCCCCAATGCCCTGGCCTTTCCTGGAGGATTTATCCTCGTCACGACGGGGCTACTTGCCCTGGCGAGTGAAGAAGATGACGACGCAGAGTTGGCCTGGGTACTCGGACATGAGATGATGCACATCGAAAAACGCCACGCGCTCGTACAAATGAGATTGTGGCTGGCCAAAAAAGTGTGGGGGAGACAACCTTTCAATATCACACAAGCTGGTGACGTCATCGAGCATTTACTGCGTTTGACGTACAGCGAGAATATGGAGCTGGAGGCGGACAAAGGTGGGATCGCCCTGATGAAAAAAGCCGACTTCAACCCAAAGCTCGCCCTTCGACTCATCGACAAAATGAACAAATACTTTGGGTACATGAAAAAAGCCACCACGCAACAAAGCCGAAACCCTCTTCTCATCGGTATCACATTGACAAAGCAGACTCTTCACGATTACCTCGCCACACACCCACACTGGCTCACGAGAAAGGAACGTCTCAGCAAACTCCTCCAACGATAAGTGCTCCTCTCGCGAAAAGAACATACGACATGACGTAACGTTCGGACAAAAAAGCCCGAACCTGTAGATGAAATGTTGTTGTAAACCGACTTGATCTTTCCTCCACCTGATAAGGAGAAAGAGATGCAGATCATCCTTTGGCTGATTGCCTCCATATTCCTGGGGATCGTATTCCAAAGCTTTGGATACTTTTTCCTACTTCTCATAGGCGGCGTCGCCGTCACTGTCATCAAAGACAACCTCTCCGCGAGGCTCGTCAAGCTGCAAGACGCGCACGATGAGCTACAGCAGGAAGTTCACAGTATACACCGTGTGCTCGGAGAAACCAGGCGCCTCGCGGACCATCTCAGAGAAGAAGTTGAGCGTCTCAAGCGTCAACAAGGAACACCTTCCGCTACGTCCCATACTGCACCTGTGCGTAGCGCCCCCACGGCGCCTCCTCCTGAACACGACCTGGATGTCGCGCCCGTCGCGCCACCTGTCGGGAGCGCCGTCACACAAGAATCACCCACACAAACACAACAGGCTACATCCAATCAACCGACAGCGTCCCTGGAGACCGCCCCTTCTGAAGCTGATGTCCATACAGAGGAACAAGACTCCTCCTTAGAACCTGCGCAGTCAGAGACAACAACAGCAACAGATCTTTCCCAAGAGACGGAAGAGGCTGCGCCCTCTGTCGATGAACCTGTATCCACTGCCGAAGCAGCACAAAAGGACACAGAGCAGGTGTCAGACAGCTCTGAGCAGACGTCAACAACAGATGATCGGGCGGTTGAAGCCACTCAAACGTCTGGACAAGAAGCCTTGGAACCTGCGATTGATGCTCCTGGAGCTGACGACCTCGTGCCTGTGGACGAGACCTCTGATATCCCCGAAGAAAGCGCCTCCAAGCCCCCCTTCTCATGGGAGGAATTTATTGGGACCAAGCTGCTCAGTTATATAGGGATCGGTATCCTCGTGTTGGGATTGGTCTCTCTTTTGACCTACTCCATTACACTGATGGGTGAGTGGGGACGTGCGCTGATCGGTGCAGGATGTGGTTCAGCTCTTCTCGTCGCCGGGTTCTTCGTCGAACCCAAGATCCGCTATCAGCTCTTTGGCCGGATCTTGATGGGAGGTGGTTGGTCCGTCCTCTACTTTACGGCATATGGTATCCATCACATCAAAGCGATGAAGATCATCGAAGACCCCCTGCTCGGCACGATCATCCTCGCCGCGACGGCCGGTGGTATGTTGGTCCACTCACTGCGCTATCGCTCTGAGTCCACGACCGCCGTTAGCCTGTTGTTGTCCTACATCACGTTGTTTATCACTCCAGTCTCTCTCTATACTCACCTCGCTGGACTCGTTCTTGGCGCGTTGGTCGGCTACTTCGCTTTCCGTTTTCGTTGGATCTTCACCCATCTCGCTGGCGTCGTCCTGTTGTACTCTGGCTACGGTATCTGGTTGTACTTCCAAAGACCGATGAGACCTGCGACACACGGGACAGAGTATATGCTCGCCCAGGTCTTTTTGGGTGTCTTGTGGCTGTTCTTTTTGATACCGGACTTCTCACCACACACCTCCAGGTGGAAGCGCAATCTCGTCCCACTTGTGAGCTTTCTCAACTTGATTGGTGTTGTCTTTGTCAGAAAAATCACACACGTCACCTTTGGTACACAAGGTTCTCCTGCGACGGCATTGTACGCAGGGATCGCGATCATCGTCCTCGCCCTCCTGATGAAGTCCAGAGACCGCATCGAAAACTACCGACTCAATGGAACCATCGGCATCTTATTGTGTATGGTGGGGTTGTGGTGTGTCATCCCTTCGATGGCGTGGATCGCCCTGTCCTGGCTTGGTCTTGCGGTCCTCACGATCATTTATAGTTACCGCGTCTCCGAACGATACTTTCGCTTCTTGGGCGATCTGACTTTGCTCAGTGGGACGATGCTCGCGCTTCATGGGGAGTGGTTTCAAAAGATCGTTCGTATGTCTTACAGTATGGGTTCAGGGGAGTGGTTCTTGCGGGTGCAACAGAGCGCGCTGCCTACGAAAGGGATCGCAGCGGGTTGGGAGACGGGTGTATTTGGCGCGATCGGTGCGTTGTTGCTCTTTGTGAGTGGCGCGTTAACTGCACTTTGGCCGATCCCAGACGATGATAAACCTGCGAGTAACACACGCGAAAATCTTCTCTCTGGACTCTCGGTTGTCTTGATGATGAACGCCCTCTATGTCGTCTTTCCGGATGTCAAAGGTGTGCTCGCGTGGCAGGCGCTCGCGGCGCTGTTGTTCCAATATGGTCTGCTGCGCAAGAAGTTCGCGATCCGCATGTATTCACACTTTGTGCTCTTTTGGAGTGTGTTGTCTGGGAGTGTGCTCTCGTTGCCAAAGACACACATCGCGCTCAGCCTGACTATCGGCGCGTTGTTGCTCTATCTCGATGGCTTCTTGACCTTCCGTACCCACAAAAAAGAACGAGATGAGGTCTCCTACTCTGAACAGGTCTTTGAGCGGGTGTTGATGTACGCTGCGAGCGCATCTTTGATGGTCGCGACGTATCTGGTCTTCAGTCTGTTTACAGCGCTCCTCTCGTGGTTTGGTTTGAGCGCGTTGTTGTTTGCGTATGGTTTTGTGCGCAAAGACGATATTGCACGTCCACTCTCCTATCTCGTGATGCTTCTCGCGACAGTTGTCTCCTTTGCGCTCGTCTCGGTCGGCGAGTACCAGGTGACCTTGCTCGGTAGCTGGAAGGCCAGTCGCTATGTCATCCACCTGCTTGTCGCGGTGGTTCTGTCTTATGGACACACGTTCTTTTTACGGATGGCGCTCGCGGACCAAAAGACAACCGAACAGATCCAGCAAGAGGAGGCGCTGCTCACGACATTTGGAAACGCGGTCTTCTTTGCGATCGGTTGGTACACGCTGCCCAAGATCGCGATTGGTCTGGCGTATGCGCTCTTTGGCGTGCTATGGCTACAGCTGGGGTTCTTCTGGAAGCGTCGATACCTTCGTATTCATGCGGGGATCGCCTTTGTCCTCTCGGGGTTCTGGTTGCTGACTGTGAATATGGGCGCGACAGGTGTCCTTCATGGTGTCGCTCGACGTTTGCTCTCCTCTGTGCCTGTCCTCGCGTTATGGGGATACGCCAGTCAGCTTTGGATGGATCACCACAAAGACGACGAAGAGACCCCCTTTGTCCTCGAACGTATCATGCCTTCGATCCTCTCTTATATGGGCTTTGTCAGTATCCTGGTCTTGTTCTACTACCATGCCTTCATGTCTGGGGTGGGTTGGGGCGTCTTTGGTCTGGTGCTTCTCGCTGCCGCGCCGTACTTCCGCCGCCAACGTTACGCGATGCAGGCGTGGATTGCGTTCGCGATGGCGAGCTTCTCGGTTTGCAACCTCGCGGTCCACAAATCCCTCCCTGTGTGGTCCTACTTCCTCTCCAATCCAGCGCTGTGGCTTGGTCCACTGCTGCTCGTGTTGGCGTATGCGCTGACGAGACGATTTGCGTCCCAATTCGAAGACCTCTTTGCGCAGGGGGCGACGCAGTGGGCGAGCAAGTGGCTTCGTCACATCGACGTGCTCTACGGTTGGATGTTTTGTTTGGTGGCGTTGTTTGTGCTCACGACGATCCTCCATATGCGCGATTATTCGTTGGGATGGGGAGTCGCGGGGTTGGTTCTCGGGAGCTGGGGATTGATCGGGCGGGATCGGAATTTCCGCTGGTTTGCGTTGGGTCTCTTTGGCCTCGCGGTCGGCAAGATCCTGTTTTACGATATCTTCCGCTTCTCGACAGGGCAAAAGATCATCACCTTTATCAGCGTGGGGATCGCGTTGCTCGTCGTCTCCTTCCTCTATAACCGATTCAAAGAGACATTCACCGAGCTACTGCTGAAAGAGTAGTCATCCCGATACTCCCCCACACCTGCAGAAAAACAAGAAACGCTCAGACAGCCCACCTATCAGCAAACAAACACCACTTGCCACTACACATTGATGAGGGAGCGCAACGAAGCTCATGCCCTATCGTTGCGAGAGGAGCCTCGCCTCTCGAAGCGTCCTCTTTGGAGATATGGCGCGAAGCTTTGTTCGCAGGTGTCCCTGCAAGTTCCCGATTGAAAGGCAATGTGTTGGAGTGTGAGAGGAGCGAAGAATAGGTGTTGAATGTGATGAGAGGGGGGAGAGAGCAGATCGGCAGGGTCATGGCACAGAATCTGCTTTGAGGGGTGTTGAAGGCGATGACTTTCACCCAGACGACATCAAGAGATGTTTGTCGAGAGACGCATAGACGTCTCCTACGAAAGGAAAACAACATGAAATCACATGTCAAATATAACTTGCAGTATTTCTACCGACCTGGCGAGACGATGAAGGACGATGAGCTTGCACAGCTCAACCGAGACCTCCGCAGGGTCGCTTCGACGTGCTTTGACAAGCTGCCGGATTATCAGTGTCTCAGCAAAGGACGCGAAGCGCTTCGGGACAAAGCGATCGTGCTCGCGCGCCAACCGGGAGGCCCAATTGAAGCCTTCTCATCGGCGTTATTGCTGCCTGTTGATGATGTCGGTGAGGTCTTACACCTCGGACTGACATGTGTTCACCCTGCGGCACGAGGCAATGGCCTGACCCACCAACTCACCTCCCATCTTTTGAGGAGAATGTTGCTGGGCAATCCACTCAAAGGGCTGTGGATTACGAACGTTGGCTGTGAGCTTAGCAGCTTGGGCAACGTCGCGATCAACTTTGATGAGGTCTTTCCTTCACCATACTCGTCCTCCAAACCGTCGGAGACTCATCTGAAGATCGCCGATACAATTGACAAGTTCTTTCGCGCGCCGATGGCGATCCGAAAAGAAGCCAGCTTTTGTCCACAGACATTCTTGTTTCAAGAGAGTGTCAAAGGCACGATCTTCCAAAAGAGCGAAGAGGACAAGCGATTCCATCACCGTAACCCCTCGATTAACACCTTCTATAAGGAGCTGATGTCCTTTGAGAATGGTGATGAGATCCTCCAAATCGGTTATGTGAGCGCGTTGACATATGCTCGCTACATGTTGCGAAATAGCGAGAAACAGGTCATCACCGCCGCTCTCGACCTGCTCAAACAGCGAGGTGTGCTCAAGATCTAAAGCATGGCCTTACACTCCCCTTCTGCTCAGTCGATATGGACTGGTGGGTTGGACACAGTGTTCCGAAGTGTCCAACCTTCTCCTGCGGCGAGCTTCTCCCAATCCCATATCACCTGTTCCTTTGGCGGGATGTCATTCTCAGCCAAACATCTCTCACGCTCATAACGAAGAAATGCCAGGATGACCTCCTTTTGAGGGATCGTGAAAATAGAAAAGCGCTCTTTCGCATATGCATAGAGTGTTGGGGAATTTCGATCAATCGCGAAGGTGTACATCAAGGACTCAAAGATCCAGTTATTTCGTGCTTTTGAGGGGATGTCTGCCAGCCTATAGCTCATCAAGGCCGGAAGATAATACTGAAGCCCCTTCCCATCGAGATAGGAGAGCGCCCAGGAGCATTCGAGAAAGTGCGCGAGAGGGATCGTCTGCCAGGAACCTTTGTGGTCACGGCTCTGGTCGCACTCTTCGTAATTGTCGGCGGCCTCAGCCTGGTAGAGAGAGAGGTGTCCTGGACCAACAAAAGGTACATCTTGAAAGGCCGCTTCGATCTGTGCGAGTAACGACTCACGTCGCTCCTTATCCTTTGCGTCTTCAGAGAGCGAGAAGCCGACAAACAGGTCGTCTTGTGCCTGCTTTTCGCGCTTCTTCCGATGTCTTTTTTTGAGGGCTCTCTTTTTTCCCATCCCACAACTCCTTTTAGCTCTTTGACATTGTTCGGTATAGAATGGATACACGAGTTTCGCTCGATACGCTCACAAAAGATGGTCTCTACCCTCAAACGATCAGTATGGGGTCTCTTTTGTGCTGAATTTGCGTCGTGTTTTGTGTAGACTGCCAGAGAAAACAACGCGCAAAAGACCAGGGGAATGTGCGCCGTGCCTTGAAATGTTTCCCCTTTGTATCTATCCTACTCACCGTGAATTATTCAACAAAATTGTCTCCCATACGGAAAAGGAAGTATCTTGGTGACGGACCAACATCACACCCCAATGTCTTCGCGCTGGTTCCTTGGAACAATTCTCGTGCTAATTTGCTTGGCTCTATCGGGATGCCCGAGTGAACAATTGGGACAAGAGTCTTCGAAGGAGTGGATCGCACAGACCGACAGCGATACTGAGCTGACAACCGATGCCGCCCAAGAATTCCCTGAAACAGAAGAGCACACACCTGAGAATACGCCAGAACCACAGCCAGAGCCCATACGTGAGCGCCCTCCCTCACTCCCCTTCCCCTCGGCATATGCAAAGCTTACAGGTGGTCATGTCCTCAAAGACGAGAACCCCGATCCCAACATCGTCGAGGTCACCATCGAAGCGAAGAGCTTGACCCACCAACTCACACCCAAACATACATTCGAGATCTATGCTTTTAACGGGATGCTTCCTGGTCCGATCATCGAGACCAAAGTGGGTGACGAGTTGGTCGTACACTTCACCAACCAGCTCAAGGAGCCGACGACGATCCACTGGCATGGTCAACGTGTCCCCGAAGACATGGATGGTGTGTCCCTTGTGAGAAGACCTGTACAGCCAGGTAAGACATTCACATATCGATTTAAAGTGAGTGATGCCGGGACATATTGGTATCATCCCCATGTACACAGTCACGAGCAGGTCGAAAAAGGTCTGTACGGTATGTTGGTCGTACGCGAGAAACAACCCCTTGCCTTCACACGTGAACGAGCGCTGTTGGTAGACGATATCTTACTGACCGAGACTGGTCTTGCGCCGTTCCACCCTGCGAGTGAGCAGGAGAAGGTCAAAGGGCGCATTGGCTCGCACTTTCTGCTCAACGGAAAACCTGCGCCTGCGACCTATCAGGCGAAAACAGGCGAGAGAGAACGTTGGCGGATCGTGAACACAGCCAACGCGAGCGTTTTTCGCTTGGAGATAAAAGGAGGTGCGCAAGTCCGAGTCATCGGTGTCGACAGCGGCTTGCTGGCCAAACCTTTTTCGATTCAATACGAATTGCTGCTCTCCCCAGGGCAACGCTACGATCTAGAGGTTATGTACGAGAAGCCCGGGACTGTCGAGCTCAATACTCTCGTTGCAGAAGGCCCCAAGTACGTCGCTAAGAACTTACTACGTGTGCAGGTCTCAGGCACATCTGTCCCTTCACCGATGGCCTATCCCACCTATCCAGAGATCGCGACGCTCCCAACTCGTAAGGTGACGCGCGAGGAGACACTCGCGTTCGAGCTGCTGCCCTCCCCTGATCCTGGCGGCAATCACTGGAAGATCAATGGTCAGGTCCATCCTGTGAAGCCATTATTTACCTTTAAGACAGGCGATGTCGTCTTGTTCACGCTGCAAAACATGAACAATCCCAACCATCCCTTTCATCTTCATGGACAATTTTTTGAGATCATCTCGCGAAATGGTCTTCCTGTGACTGATGAACCTGGCTTGCGAGATACTGTGTTGGTTAGTATTCAGGAGCGAGTGGTGATCAAGGCATATCTCGATAACCCTGGCCGCTGGATGTTTCATTGCCACAACCTGGAGCACGCTCATTACGGAATGATGGCACACATCAAGATAGAGTGAAGATCCCCTTTCTTTCGGTTTTACAGTGAAAAAGGAGTTGCACATGACATCTACCAAACCATACCATCCACTTGGACTCCCGAAAGGTTCGGTCAGGGCGCTCCTCGCGCTCTCTTGCTTTTACACCGTGATCGTCTTGCTGCTGCAAGATCGACTCGCCGACGTCAAAGTCTTCTGGGAGCTTTGGCTCGCCAACTACGTGATGCTCGGATATTACTTCGCCAACAGACAACACACCCCCCCACCCTCGGAGGGACCACAGCCCGAAGAGGCAGCTGAACAGGAAGCTGCACCACTTAGCCTTCCAAAAGGTAGCGTCAGATGGTTGATTATCCTCGGCTTTGTCGGGACGGCAGGGTATTTTATCTACCAGTGGACAACAGGTGGCCGTTCGCCACTACAACACCGTGCTTTTTTCCCGATGCTCTCACTCGGTGGTTTCTTCCTTGGACGCCTCGTAAACGCCATTACGTCGAACATCCCTACTAAAACCCCCTCTTCTATCTGGAAACTCATCCTCAACGGAAAGGCGATCCTCGGTCTGATCGCCGCGAGCACGCTTCCTATCACGTTGATCTTTGGCATCGAGTTCCCACTCGTCATACAACTACAGCGCTTTAGTCTCGTCTATATCGTGTTCTACTTTGGCTCTCGCTAGAGACAACGCCGCAAAGATCTCCGACAACCACTCCATCACAGCCCGCACCTTTGGCAATCTCTGCTTCGAACGATGCACGACCATCCACAGCTTCTTTGTTGGGATCGCCTCCTCATCCTCAATCCCAAACGCCTCAAACGGAATGTGTACGACACCTTTCAGCTCCCGAGCCACCCCAAGAGGTAACAACGCGATCCCCAAGCCAGCTTCGACAGCCTTCCCAAGCGATTCGAAATCTTCGAGGAGGAGCCGCGGTGTCCGGCCCTCAAAGATCTGCGCCGCCCACATCTGTTCTCGGAGCTGCGATAGTGAACCTGCAAGCCCTAACCACGGGACATCTGGTTGAAATGCAAGCTCCTTCGAGAGAAAGCAACCGTAGCGCTCCGTGTAGATTCTCTTCGCGACCAGCTCTCCCCGCGTGGGTTGTTGGAAACGCAAGGCGATATCAGCCTCTCCTGCCGCCAGGCTGTTCACCCGATTGTCCGCAAGGATACGCAATTGAAGTGATGGATATACAGCGAAAAATGACGCAAAGTGATCAGCCAACACCCAACGAATCAACTCCCCTGTCGTCGTAATGGTGACCTCACCACGTAACTCCACCTCCTCCTCCAAGACAGACTCCGCCACCAAGGATGCGTTGACCATCGGTTGTATAGACGATAATAACGCCTCTCCACGTTGTGTTAAGCAGATCGGCGTCTCCCTCAACAACAACGGTGAGCCTGCCTTCTTCTCCAAACGCATCAGATGCCGACTCACTGTAGACTGACTCACCCCAAGCGCCTGCGCTGCCGCCGTCAGGCTCCCCAAACGTGCGACCACCTCAAACGTGCGAAATAGATCCCATTCCATCGCTCTTTGTCCTATGCAGAAACGGATGACAAGCATCCATATTTACAGATTGTCATCCATTTATGCACGGAGCATACTTTCATCGCAAGCAAAGATCACCACGAATAAAAAAGACATATAGGTAGGAGACAAGATGAGAGTTCGACAGATTCGGAACGCGACGGCCCTTTTGACGATCGCATCACACAACATCCTTATCGATCCGATGTTATGTGATGCTGGCTCCATGCCCGGATTCAAGATGTTTGGAGGTGGGCGTCGCCCCAATCCACTTGTCGAGCTTCCAGAGCAAACGGAAGCGTTATTGTCACAGGTGACAGATGTCTTGATCACACATGAGCACCCCGATCATCTCGACGAGAAGGCCTATGCCTGGATCAAAGAGCGCAACCTCCCTGTGTGGGCGAGCGCGATCGATGTCGCGAGTTTACGGCGCAAAGGACTCGATGCGAAGAATATGCAGAGCGGTGTTTTTGGAATGCAGGTCGAGCAGATCGAAGCGAAACATGGTCGAGGATTACTTGGTTGGTTGATGAGTCCCTCTTCAGGGTTCTATCTCGCCCACCCAGAAGAGCCAAGTGTTTACATCACAGGCGATTCGATCCTTACAGAGACGATTCTCGAAGCGATCGATCGATTGAAGCCTGATCTGCTCATTGTACCAGCCGGATCGGCCAATATGGGGATTGGAGGGAATATCTTGTTCTCCGTCGATGAACTGGTGACGTTGGTCCAACATGCCCCGAAGGATGTGTTGTTCAACCATCTTGAGTCACTCGATCATTGCCCAACGACGAGAGCTGGATTGCGAGAACGCATGCAACGAGAAGGTCTCTCCGAGCGCGTATGGATCCCTGAAGACGGTGAAGAGATCTCTTTCACGATGGAGAAGACGACACCTCACATCGCGCCACAGACGAAGGCGCAGACCAGACCTGGTTTTCAGAAGTGGTTTACTTCGCGTTTCATGGCGGTGTAGGGGAGCAAGGGGGACTTACGCGTCGATGGTGTAGGCTTGTTGGAAGGCGAGGTCTTCTTGTGGTGTGACCTCTTTGGCGAGGACGAAGGGTTGGACGATCACGGACCAGAAGAATTTACGCTCCTCCTCCTCCCACGTTTGGACGTGTTCATCGGAGGGTTTGTAGAGCAGGCCTTCGTTCATCCAGTGTTCGACGATGGGAGAGCGGTCTAACGCGATCGCCACACCAACATCGTCGAGCTCCAGGGGATGTTGGACGACGATCAAAGCACCTCGTTCGTGATGAGGTTTCAACGCATGCCATGTGGCTTCGAGGATCTCTGACTTGAGTTTGGCTTTGATATCTTCCATGAGACGCGGTCCTTTCAGGGCTTGATCACAAACATAAAGCTGCGGCTATGTCCGCCTGCGGCAGGAACATACATCGGACCACCGATGGTTGGCAAGGTCCGGTAGCGCCCTGGCCGCTCGGCTTTCATGCGGTACTTCAGCTTGTAAACCTTCGAAGGTTGGATCAGTCCGGCAAAGATCGCGACGTGTGTGTCCCGGAACTCTTGGTGGCTGACCCACGAGATCGTGGGGGCGCCACTCTTGATCTGGACAGGTTCCAGACCAGCAGGCTTGTTGTCCTTGAACAGCAAGTATTTGAGCTGGTTTTTACTCTTGAACGTGATACGGACTTCGACATCGGAACCAGCTTTGACAGCTTGGCCTGAGCGGATCTTGCGATACTGCGTCTTGCCATTTCGTTCGATGACCCGGAAGAACTCACGCTTGATCGAGAGGATACCACTGCCACCTGCGGGGATACGTGTCTCCAGTGTGCGGTACTGGAGTCTCATGCCGTAGTAGACAGGGCCGTTGCTCAGTGAGCGGATGGTGATGCGTTTTTTGCCCGAACGGAGCATCGCGTCATCCATCATGTAACGAAAGCCGCCACGTTTGGGATCTTGTGGGTTGAGGGTGTACGTTCCGACGACGCGACCATCGACGAGGAGTTGGATCTTACGTTGTCCACGACCTTCTCCAGTCGCGACAGCGAACGAAGACAACGCGAGGATCGCCTGCGCCGTGTCTCGTGTGGACTTCCATCGTCGTCCACGTCGATTGCGAAGCAACCATCGGGCGATACGTGGCCAATCTTTTTTGTAGGCTTTGGCTTTGATCAGGGCACGTAGACCAACAGCCGTCGCTTCGATGCCATCTTCGGACCAGCCACGCATTGTGCCACGACCACCAAAGAAGGCTTCGTCGCCTGCACGAGCGGACTTGAGGCGTGTATGAAGACGCTTGAGCAAGTACTGTGTTGAGGCCTTGTCTCCGTGCTTTTGGAAGGCAAGTGTCAACAACGCGAGTGAGTATGCGTTGAGCTTCTTGATCTTCGCGAGGCTGTGGTCAATCTCAGGCTTGGGCAAGATACCACGTAGACTGAGCGCGTACATCGCGTAGGCATGGAGCGCTGGTTTTTTACGCAGTGACTTGATCTTGCCTTTGAGATATGCCGTACCACGGGAGAGCACGGACTTATCGATCTTGTAGCCTGCGTTCTGTGCGACAGACAGACCAAACAAGACGTACGCTGTCATAAAGTCATTGGTCGAGTCGTATTGCCACCAACCCCATCCACCATCGCTATGTTGGAAGTTGTAGAGGCGTTGCAACCCAGCGTCGATCACTTTGGGCAGCTTCTTGGCCAGCTTGGGCTCTGCCTTGTCCAGCCCTGTCAACGTCTTGGCGACGAGCGCAGCGGGCAGGAAGCGACTCATCGTCTGCTCCACACAACCGTATGGGAATTTAACGAGATAGCCCAGGCTGTCGAAGACAGAGCGTGTCAGAGAGGAGTTGACGTTGAGTTCCAAGTGAGAGGAGCCTTTGGAGAAGACCTTGGGCAGCTTGATCGGCATGGTGCGCTTGCCCTTTTTGAACATCGTCCCTGCGAACGCTTCGTGGCGATCCAAACCAAAGGCGTGGATCTCACGTTTCACCTCGACAGAGTCAGCTGCTTCGGAGGAGGCGATCTCCGCCCACAGCTTGACCTTTCCTGCCTGCAAAGCTTTGACTTCGAAGACAAAGCGCTTATCTGCACCTGCTGCGAGTGTCGCACGGACCTGTTTGCGACCGAGGATTTTGAGCCCTTTGACGCGAAGTTTGACGCGTACACGTTGTTTTTTGCTGCGGTTGTACGCGAGCAGCGCGACCTTCGCTTTGTCACCGACCATAAAGAAGCGTGGCGCGGCGATCTGAAGCATCAACTTCTTGCGCGTTTGTGTTTCTTTTTGCACAGCCGCGACGCGAACGCCTTTGCCGATAACAACCGTTCGAACAGACCATGTCGTCAAGGAGTCGGGCCATGTAAAGCGTGCGGTCGCTTCACCGGCTCTGTTTGTGCGGAGCTTGGCCAGCCAGACCGCTGTCTCGCGAAAATCGGTTCGTTTACGGCTCTTGGCCAACCCGCCTTTGTCTCGCTTTTGTCCTTGCACGGCGACAGGTTTTCGGGCCATATCGTCCGCATCTTTGGAGGAATCACCGAGTCTCCTTTTGGCTCTGGAGCGTCGAAGAGGTGCGGACTTAGCTGGTGCCACAGCCTCTGCTGCCGGAGCGGGGGGTCGTGCACCACCGCCACCACGTGTACCTATCCCACCGACACCAAATGCACTGCCTGTGGCTTTGGCTAGCTTTTCTTTGGTGACTTGGTAATTGAGGCGATATTGGTATCCCTTCATACTCAGCGCGCTCGTCGTCGTGATCGTACTTTTTTTCTGCTGACGATCGTAAAACGCTTTGCGGATGTCTGGGAAGTCGACTTTTCCGATCAGATCGAGACTCTTGTCGTATGCGAACAACAACAGCTCGGAGGACACAGGGCGGCCCTTGTTGTCTGTGACCTTCAGCTTCCAGGTGACCTTCTCACCGGGTTTGTAGGTCTTCTTCAAGTTCACGATCTTCACGTTCAAGAATTTGTCCGTGGGGGGGACGATAATCCGCCGACTCGCGGTGAGCATCTTGCCTTTGAACAGATAAGTCACGGTCACCCAGGCGTTAGGTGTGTATGTGCGTAAAACAGGCAACGTCGTGACTGTCGAGCGACCTTTTGGCGTGACCATCGAGGACCAAAAGAGCCCCTCCCCTTCCACTGTGACGAGGAAAGCCTTGGGCACTTTGGGGGTGTTGATCAGGATACTCGCGCGCTCACCGATCTTGTAGAGGTCTTTGTCTGCGACGACTTCGAGTTGTTTATATGGATAGTCTGTGTGTTTGAGCTTGTCAGAGCCAAGCCAAACTGTCGTCGACGTCTGGATGGTCTTACCGTTGGAGAGCTTTCCGACAAAGACGAGGCGGAAGTACCCGAGATAATCGGCGACAAACTTGATCACGCCGCGGCCGTTTGCGTCCGTCGAGGCGTTCATCTTTTGTTCGGCGATATCTTGGGGTTTGCCTTTCTTGGATCCTTTGATGATGTAGAGCTGTCCTTTGACAGGGACACCTTTTCCATCGGGTCGCAAGGTGCGAAGGAGCACTTTGACCTTTTCGCCGGGCAGGACGATCTCTTTGGTCGTTCTCATGTATGCGAGCGCAGGGGTATGTCCGACGACTGTCGAACCTGTGCCGGGGATCATACGACGTGAAGAGTCCGTGACTTCGACCTTAAGATGGTACTTAAAGTAGCCATACTTGCCACTCTTGAGCAGTGGTGTCTTGGTGCTGATCTTCAACACGCCGTTCTTGTCGAGTCTGCCTGTTCCTTTCGCGAGAGGTTTGGACAGCTCGATATATTGAAGGTACTGTTTGCGGTAACGTTCATAGTAGCGTTTGTAGTAAGAGCGGTTGGGATACCGTTGCATGTAGCCGCGATATCGTTTCATCAAGCGCTTGTAGTACTTCATCCAGTAGCGCTTGTTGCCGGAGCGATAGCGATATCGGTAGTAGCGACGATACCAGTATGGGCGCTGGACTTGCTTCTTGAAGTACCACGCAAAGGGTCTTGGGAAGGAGAATTCGGGGTACGTTGCTTCGCGCTCAAGTTTCCACTTGACCTTCCCAAATTTGACGGCGCCTCCGAAGGTGTACTGTGCGGAGACTTTCCACTTGAGGGTGTCGCCGTGGCGGAAAATGCCGGGCTGAAGGGCTGCGCTGACGACAAACTTAGGACGTCGGTACTCTTCTACACGAAAATGTTTGTAAAAAGTACGTTGTGCGTATGTTCGTTTTTTGTAGAGGACTTCGACGAGAGCGGTATATTTTCCGAGAGGCGCGCTTTTTGGGATCGAGAAGTCACCAGCAAATGTACCGAGGGCATCGAGTGTGAAGACCTTTTTAAAGAGCTTCTTCCCTTTGGGGGTTTGGACACGTACACGGACACGTTGTTTACGCACATCTTGCCACTTGTGGAACTGTTGGCGGTGATAGATCCCCTTGAAAAAGACCTGCTGACCGGGACGATACGCGCCACGATCTGTGCTCCAGAACAGCTTGTGTTGCAATCGACGGTAGGCGTACCAGCTGCGGTAGTACCATCGATAGTGACCGTAGTAGCGGTAGCGATTGTAGTTACGACCTGTTTGGGCGTAGCTGCACTCTTTGCCACGACATCCCATCAACTGCACGATACGGCTTTGCTTTTCCTTCTTAAAGGTGTAGCGGAAGATCCCTTCTTTGTCAGCTTTTCCAGTCACGATGCGTTTGGTCTTGTAGAAGTAGCGATTGTTGACTTTGTAACTCTTGCGACCGAGGCCAAGGATGACCTTCGCGTGGGGGACGGGTTGGTTGTTACGTGAGTCGACAACTGCGACGATCAAACGCTTGCGTGCTTGCTTGACGATCATCTGGTGGTGGGTGATAAAAACGGGGACGCGGACTTTTGAGCGTCGTTTGTACTTGTTTTTACCTTCGATCTCGAGGATGTATGCGCCGGGAGCGATGGACAATGAGACCTCTTTGTTGATCTGTTGGCTTCTGTTCTCCCAGGTGATCTTTTGCTTGGCAGGTAGCTTGACCACACGACGCAAGACGATGTTGGACTTATCGAGTTTGACGTTGGACAGATCGAACAAGTTGTGTTTGGCTGCGAAGACAGAGGCTATGCTCGACTTATACAGACGCAGAGTCGCCTTGCGGATTCGCATAAATGTAAAGGACAACTTGTGCTGTTTTTTGGGTTCGATACGCATGGGGAACATAGGGCGAATCATAGGCTGAATCGCGGCTTCAAGTGCAGAAGCGCACCGTTTGCCCCAGTATGTCTTGGGATATCGTGCGCCAGCGCGAAGGTAACGGAGTCCTTTGTCGAAGGTCTTGGCTTTGCGAATGACTTCCTGACCAAGAAGATATGTCGCATGTGCCCATGCTGGCGTCCCGCGGTACTTTTTGAACACCTTCTTGTAGATTTTGCGTCGACGTGCGCTGGGGTCTGTGGGCATCCCTACGCCGCGGTAGTGGTATACGATGGATTGTCCAGCGTACAACAGCGCCTCTGCGCGGATCTTTTTGGGATAGCGACCTCGCCAGATCTGTCTCGCCTGTGCATAAGCGGTCCCGTACTCGCGGATCTTTGTGTGGAACTTCATCTCGATCATCTCGTACTCACCCATCCATTGTGAGTGAGGACCGACACCTGCTTTGCTCAGCTCCTTTCGCATCTGTTCGAGGCTCTTGCGAAAGGCATCCCGACGTTTGCGGTAGTAGCTGCTGTTGTAGTAGTAAACGTACCTCACTCGATAGGAGAGCATGAAGAGTTTGGCCTCAAGCTTCTCTTTGCGTGTGGGCTTGGACATCAAGGTTTTTTGGTAAAAGCGTTGGGCGTAGTATGTGTAGGAGCGTTGACTGCGGAAGCAGCGCGCGAGCGCCAAAAAGTAACGTTTGTTGTCTTTTTTGTTGCGACTTCCTGTCAGAGAATACGAAAGATTGCGGGCTTTGTAACATTCAAACTGTTTGATGTGTTTCCAAAAAGCTTTGCGCTTTTCGGCTTTCTTGTTTTTCGCGTAGACGGCGGCCGTAAAGAAACCACCGCTCATACACAACAGAAGCAACAACTTGAGTATCCACCTCAGTCTCTTGCCTCCACGTCTTTTGGTACCTTGCATCAAAGAACTCCTTTGCTTGAAGATCAACACCTACCCCTTCCAGAGGGTCGCAGGCGCGACAAAAAGGGGCACGAATTCGTGCGTATTCACATTGAACGTAGCAAACCAAAAAGTGATCTTTTTTTGGATGGACTTGGAGTGTAACCGAAAAAGATCCCCAACCCAAACACCGACCTCTCCCCGATCTTCTCTTGACTTTCTCAATGGAGCTTCTTATCTCTTCAAAAAGCAAAAGAAAAATAGATGCGTGCAACGTTTTCTGTGGATGCTGTCTCCTAGAGAGTGTACCCGCCACAAAGTCAATGTCGCGAATCAAGAGGTCACTCACAGATGGCCTGAGAGGATAGAGTCATGAGTAAGAAGTCAGGTAAAAACAGCAAAAGTAAAAAAGGCACCAACAAACCACGCAAAAACTCCATGCCAGCCTCCAAGCGCATGGCGAGCAAAAAAGCCAAGGTCGACTCTGGTCCCGTGCTGACCATTCAAAGTTCTGCACACTTCGAACAAAAAGTCCTTCAATCGGATAAACCATATGTCGTCGATTTTTGGGCTGAGTGGTGTGGACCTTGTAAAGCGATGGCACCTGTCTTCAAGCAAATGGCCGAACAACACGGCGAAGAGATCGGCTTCGCGAAGGTCGACACCGAGCGCCTCCCCAAACTCGCAGAGCGTATGAACATTCGCTCATTGCCGACACTGATCGCCTTTCATGAGGGCGAAGTTGTCGACGTGAAGATCGGCTTCCTCAGCCCACGTATCATCGAGAAGTGGGTCCTCAAGCTCAAAAAACGCAACACCAAAGCCCCCGCGCCCACAGCCGATGCGTCTTCCGATGAGGTCGCGGCTCCAACTGCAAGCAACCCTGGCCTGCTCGGTAAAGTCAAAGGCTGGTTTGGCGCTGCATAATTCTGCTCTTCAAAGAAACCACCCCCACCCAAAAACCAAACAACTCCTATTCTTCCTGACCTAGCGGATCTGGTAGCTCACCGTGCCCTTCAGGGTGGACGATGTCGTGTACTGAAGGTTCCAGATGTGTGGTGATATGCACCTCATGCTTGGGGAACAACGACATGATATGGGATTCGACCTGACATGCCCTTGTATGAGCTTCGTACAACGAGAAGCCTGGAGCAAAGAGGAGATGGACTTCGATCCACAGGTGTTGTTGAACATCGCGCACACGTAACTCGTGAAAATCGACGATGATCTGCTGTGTCACTTGTTCCTGAAATGCCCCCACAATCCTCTCCGAAAGCTCCGTATCAATCTGTTCCATGAGACCAAAAAAGGCCGAGCGCATCAAAGAGAACGCGCTTGAGATGATATGAAGAGCTGCGAGGATCGCGACGACCGGATCAAGCCACGCGATCCCTGTTCCCCACACGATCGCCACCCCGACCAACACAGCCAGACTGGTCCACATATCTGTCAGGACGTGCTTTCCGTTGGCCTGTAGGATCAACGATTGGTGCTTTTTACCTTCTCTGAGTAGGTGCATCCCCAAAAAGAGGTTGATCCCTCCTAAGATCGCGATCAACAACAACCCCAGATCGAGTCGGTGCAGTTTGGGACCTATGATCAGCGCCTCAACGGCCTTGTAGATGATCGAGAGCGCCGCGACAAAGATCAGCGCACCCTCGAAACCTGCGGAAAAATAAGAGATCTTGAAGTGACCGTGAGGGTATTTTTTGGACGGCGGTAGGGAGGCAAACCACGCACTCCAGGCCGCCAACCCTGTCGCGATGATATGAATGATCGACTCCATCGCGTCCGACAAGATCGCCGCGCTGCCTGTCAGAAGATATGCACCCACCTTCCCCACCAACATCGCGACCGAGACCGCGAGACTCCAACGCATCGCGTTGCGCACCGCACGATAAGTTGGGTCTATATCACTCACACTTGCGCTCGATTCTGTCATGCAATGCACTTCCTCAGGCGCTTCAGGTCTTTTCTCATTAGGGGCACTCATCGAAATTTAACCTTTCGTTTTGCTGAGGCGTGGATACCCCCTTCTTCAGAGGGGGGAGGAAACGCCCATTCGATTTTTGTAAC
>MDTC01212987.1_pt1 | contig 71558 bp, 59 predicted proteins | sample 811181 | NCBI WGS metagenome assembly MDTC01 (sample SAMN05326644, study PRJNA326480) | marine metagenome | isolation source: seawater | place: Pacific Ocean: North | collected 2011
ATCGGCCGGCTTTGCCGGACTATGCTGGGCTAAGCTAAAGAGCGCCCTGCGAAGCCTTGGCGAAGCAGGGTTATTCGGATGTTTAAAATTACACAAAAATTTTCTCAAAAAAAATTTACCTCCGATAACAGGCTCCTAAACACTCCTATCTATCTTTCCTACAAAAAACTTTATATTATCTCCAACCTTCATCATACTCACTCACAATGAAATTTAAACGTCTCTCACTCTCATTAATTTCAGCCACTACCCTGCTACTGGCAACAGGCTGCTTTAAGCGCACACCCCCTGTGGAAACAGCCACCCAAAACCAAACACTGCTTTTAGGCAATTTTGGGGACCCTGCCTCACTAGACCCCCAACTCACTACCGGAGTAACCGAACATAATATCCTCAGGGGCTTATTCGAAGGCCTTACCATCCCTGATCCCAAAGACCTTCACCCCACACCCGGTGCAGCCGAAAGCTGGTCTATCTCCGAAGACGCCAAGACTTATACCTTCAAACTTCGCAAGAACGCTCGTTGGTCCAACGGAGACCCCGTCACCGCGCACGACTTTGTCTTCTCTTACGAGCGCATCCTTTCGCCCGAATTTGGAGCCGAATACGCCTCCATGCTGCATGTCATTAAAAATGCAGAGGCTTATAACGAGGGCGACCTAGACGACTTCACCCAAGTCGGCGTCAAAGCACTCGACGAGCATACTCTAGAAATTACGCTCGAGCACCCAACACCTTATTTCATCACCATGCTTGCCCACAATGCCTGGTTCCCTGTACACCCCCCTACCATTTTAAAATACGGTGACAAACACGACCGAGATACCGCCTGGACACACACCGGTAATCATGTCGGTAACGGCCCTTTCATGCTAAAGGCCTGGCGCATCTCAGACATTGTCATTATAGAAAAAAACCCCCACTACTGGGATGCTGAGGTCGTCAAACTCAAGGAGATCCACTTCTTCCCCATGAATGGCGACACCGAAGAGCGCGCCTTCCGTGCAGACCAGCTCCATATGACTGAGGCTGTTCCTGGGGAAAAAATTGCAGAACTCCAAGCAGAGAATGACCCTTACTTGTGCGTGCACCCCTACCTCGGGACTTATTATTATACGTTTAATCTAAACGTCCCTCCCTTTAATGACAAACGCATCCGCAAGGCGCTCAGCTTGGCAATCGACCGTCAGGCTATCGTGGATCACGTCAATAAGCGCGGCCAACTCCCTGCGTACTATTTTACTCCACCCAACACAGCCGGCTATACTTGCACCACTAAACTAGAAGAAAACATTGAAGAAGCCCGTAGACTCCTAGCAGAAGCAGGCTATCCCAATGGGGAAGGCTTTCCTGTGATGGAGCTTCTTTACAATACTTCCGAAGGCCATCGCAAACTCGCTCAAGCCATCCAAGAAATGTGGAAAGAAAATTTAGGCATCGATATTACTATGCGCAACCAGGAGTGGAAGGTCTTCCTAATCTCACGTCGCCAAGGAGACTTTCAAATCATGCGCGGTGGTTGGATTGGAGACTATCTAGACCCTAGCACTTTCCTAGAGCTCTTCTCTACAGACTCTACCCAAAACTTCTCTGGCTGGAGCAATCCGGACTATGATGCGCTCCTCGAAGAAGCCGCTAAAACACTCGATCAAGAAGAGCGCTACGCCCTCTTCCAAAAAGCCGAGGCTATCTTCCTAGATGAGCTTCCTGTTATACCATTTTATTTTTACAATAACGCTCACCTAAAACATCCGGACGTCAAAGGCTGGTACCCCAATATCCTAGATGCGCACCCTTATAAATACGTCTACCTAGAAGCAAGCACCACCGACGATGTTAAAAAAGACCACTAAACTCATACCGTACCTAGCCATTTTTTTAGTGGGGGCTGCTTGCAGTAAAAAAACAACCCCGGTAGAGGAAGCTCTTGAAACACAAACCTTACTAGTAGGCATCGGCGGTGACCCTCAATCGCTAGACCCTCATGTCGCAGTAGGCGCTCCTGGCAAAACGGTCATTTGGGGCCTTTTTGAGGGCTTACTCACCCAGCACCCCCAAAATTTACCGCCAGTACCCGGAGTGGCTGAAAGCTGGGATGTTTCCGCAGATGGCAAGACCTACACCTTTTTCTTGCGCGAGAACGCACGCTGGTCCAACGGGGACCCCGTCACCGCGCACGACTTTGTCTTCTCTTATGAGCGCATCCTCTCTAAAGAATTGGGCGCCCCTCAGGCCTACTCACTATTTATCATCAAAAATGCCCAAGCCTATTACGATAAAGCGCTGACAGATTTTACTAAAGTAGGGGTCACTGCGCTAGATGAGCACACCTTAGAAATAGAGCTCAACAACCCCACCCCCTATTTCCTTGATCTGCTGATCCAAAGCATTTTCTTCCCCGTACATAAGGCTACCATCCTTAAACACGGAGACCCTAAAAACCCCAACAACCCGTGGACACGCCCCGGGCACTTAGTAAGCAATGGCCCCTTCATGCTTAAGTCTCGCAAGACTAATGACGAGATCATCGCCACAAAAAACCCTCTCTACTGGGATGCTGAGCATGTACGCCTCAACGAAATCCATTTCTTACCCATGAGTGTCGAGGCTGAAGAACATGCCTTCCGCGCAGGGCAACTTCACCTCACCTATTGGGTGCCTGAAGCAAAAGCACAAAAGCTACTCGAGCAAAAAAGCCCCGAGCTTGTATCTGAGCCGGCCCTGATTGTCTACCACTACTGTCTCAACACAAGAAAACCTCCTCTAGATGACAAACGTGTGCGCAAAGCCTTAAGTCTAGCGATTGATCGCGAGAAAATAACTAAGGCAATCATCCTCTCCCAAGGTAAGCCTGCTTATAACTTCGTCCCCTACGAAGCAGGCAACTTCATTTCTTCAGCTCCTGTTAAAGAAGATATCGAAGAAGCAAAACGCCTTCTGGCCGAAGCCGGCTACCCGAATGGCGAGGGCTTCCCCCCGATTGAGATTCTTTATAACACTGCCGAGACTCACCGCAAAGTGGCCGAAGCCGTCCAAGAGATGTGGCACAAGAACTTAAACATCAACGCACTGCCTGAAAACCAAGAATGGAAAGTCCTCCTTGCTCGCAGAAACACAAGAGACTTCCAAGTAGTCCGCACATCTTGGATAGCGCACTACGTCGACCCCAATGCGCTACTAGAGCTATACCTTTCCGATTCCCCCATTAACGAATCAGGCTGGGAGAACGCCCAGTATGATGCGCTCATTAAACAGGCTGCTACAGAACGTAACCTAAGCAAACGCAGGGCTCTTATGCAAGAGGCTGAAGCACTCCTGCTTGATGAGGCTCCTGTGATCCCTATCTCTTTTTATAACATGACCCAGCTCAAGCACCAAAGCGTCCGCGGCTGGTACCCAAATCTATTATGTACTCACCCTTATAATGACATCTACCTTCAAGCATCGAAATAAATCCCTCTTCCTCTCAACTACTTTAACACTACTCATACTCATAAGCCCAGGCTGCAGCAAAGGGCCCACTCCAGTTGCTCAAGCCACCAAGGACAAAATCTTGCTGATGGGTAACTCTGGGGACCCTCAATCGCTAGACCCACACATCACCGCAGGCTACCCCGAGAAGAAGATCCACAGCGGCCTCTTCGAAGGCCTCGTGCTCATGCACCCTGAGGACCTCTCCCCCATTCCGGGTGTTGCAGAAAGCTGGGATGTGTCCGAAGATGGCAAAACCTACACCTTCCACCTACGTAAAGAGGCACGTTGGTCCAATGGAGCCCCCCTCACTGCTCAAGACTTTTTGTTTTCCTTAGAGCGTGTACTCTCCCCCAACATTTCGGCTCCTTATGCCTACACGGTTTTCCTCCTCAAGAATGGACAGGCCTACCACAATGGCACACTGACAGACTTCAGCAAAGTAGGAGCCAAGGCATTGGATGAGCATACCTTACAGCTCGAGCTTGAAAACCCAACACCCTATTTCCTTCAAATGGTTTCTCAGCATGCGTGGTACCCTGTGCATAAAGCAACCATCCTCAAACACGGAGACCCTTACGCCCCTAATAACCCTTGGGTACGCCCCGGAAACCATGTAGGCAATGGTCCCTTTGCGCTCAAAGAGTGGAGAGCCTCTGATGTGATTAAAATCGAGAGAAACCCTCATTATTGGGATAAAGAAAATGTACACCTCAATGAAGTACATTTCTTCCCGATGGATCCAGAGACTGAAGAGCGTGCATTCCGCTCCAACCAACTCCATTACACCTACCGTGTTGTCGAAGACAAACTCCGTGACTTATTCGCTAAAGAGGCCCCAGAGCTTGTCTCTACGCCCTCTCCTATTTTCTTCCACTTCATCCTGAACACCCAAGTCCCCCCGCTTAACGATAAGCGTGTACGCAAGGCACTCAGCTTAGCAATCAACAGGAAGGCACTTACTGCGCGCATCACAGGGCCTAATGATAGCCCTGCTTACAATTTTATTTCTCCTGTAGTAAGCAACTACACCCCTGCAGTAAGTGTTAAGGAGGATATCCAATACGCTAAAGCCCTCCTTGCTGAAGCGGGCTACCCTAATGGCGAAGGCTTCCCACAGGTTGAATTACTCTACCACACCGCAGAGATTAACCGGAAACTTGCCCAGGCCATTCAAGAAATGTGGAAGAAAAACCTTGGTATTAATATCACCCTACAAAACCAAGAATGGAAAGTAGTCCTAGCGAATCGTGCCAAAAAGCAATTTGAAATCCTCCGGAATGCGTGGCTGCCGCGCTACCTAGACGCCAATGCATCCTTAGCACTCTATACCTCAGACTCTACCCAAAACCATACAAGCTGGGCACACCCCGGCTATGATGCCCTGCTAGAGCAAGCCGCTGCTGCCAACAACCCCGAAGAACGCCTAAGCCACCTCCAAGCGGCTGAAGCCATCCTCCTAGAGGAAGTACCGATCATCCCTATTTACTTCATCAATTCAAATCACTTTAAGCATGCGGATATCAAAGGCTGGTACCCTAACGCCCTTGACGAGCACCCCTATAAGTTTATTTACTTAGAAAACACCCCTAGTTGAAAACATGCTCTCTTTTATAATAAAAAGGATCCTAGAAGCCATCCCCGTGTTGCTGATCATCATCACAGCAACCTTCTTCATGATCCGCCTAGCCCCTGGTGGCCCCTTTGATGCGGAGCGCGCCCTCACCGAAGAAGCTATGGAGCGCCTCAATGCTTACTACGGCTTAGACAAACCCCTGTTCGAACAGTACACCCAATACTTAGGCAACTTATTCCGGGGTGACTTAGGCCCATCACTCAAGTACCCAGGCTTTACTGTTTCAGAAATCATCTTCGAAAAAATCCCGATCTCTATGGAGCTGGGCTTGTATGCTTTTTGCTTAGCGATGCTCTTCGGGGTAACCGCAGGGGTGTGTGCTTCCTTAAGGCCTAACACGTGGCTTGATTATAGCACGATGAGTTTCGCCATGACAGGCATTTGCTTACCGAGCTTTGTCCTGGGCCCTTTACTCCTTTTGGTGTTTGCCCTGCACTTTGAGTGGTTCAACGCCTCAGGCTGGATGAGTGGGACAGACAAAATCCTCCCGACGATTACTCTTGCCGTTTACTTAGCAGCAACCCTCGCACGGATCACCCGGGGCAGCATGCTCGAAGTCCAAAGCCAAGACTATATGCGCACCGCCAAAGCCAAAGGCCTCCCGGGCTGGCGGGTTCATTTCATCCATGGCCTCCGTAATGCCCTACTACCGGTCGTCTCTATTAGTGGCCCTGCCTTGGCCGGTTTGATCAGTGGATCCTTCGTGGTCGAAACGGTCTACCACATCCCAGGCTTAGGGCGTTTCTTTGTGCAAGCTGCTTTCAACCGGGACTATAGTATGATCTTAGGCACCGTGCTTTTCTTCGCAGTTCTTATTGTGATGTTTAACCTCTTAGTCGACATTGTCTTGGCTTGGCTCAACCCACGTATCAAAATTACCCAAAGCACATGAACGAAGCTGATAGCATTTCCCCTTGGGCCCAAAGCTGGTACCGCCTAAAGCAACACCGCATGGCTATGCTGGGCCTTATCCTTTTGAGCATTATTGGCCTCTTGTGCCTAATCGCCCCATGGCTAACCTCTTACACCTACCGCGAACAAAATATCGACCTGGGGGCGATCCCGCCGTGTGCCGAGCATTGGTTAGGGACAGACACCCTGGGGCGTGATCTATTCACCCGCATCCTCTACGGTGGGCGCATATCCTTCATGGTCGGCCTGATTGCTACAGCCGTGTCATTGCTCATCGGTGTTCCTTATGGGGCCCTATCAGGTTACTTAGGGGGGCGCACGGATCGTTTCATGATGCGTGTGGTAGAGATCATTTACTCTTTGCCTTATACGATTTTTGTAATCCTCTTGATGGTGGTTGTAGGGCGTGGGTTACTCCCGCTCTTACTCGCTATCGGGGCGGTTGAATGGCTTGCTATGGCCCGTTTAGTCCGTGGTCAGGTACTCGCGGTTAAAGAGCAAGAGTTTGTCCAAGCTGCTCATGTACTGGGCCAGTCGAACTTTAAGATCTTATCCAAGCACATCATCCCTAATGTACTAGGGACAGTCATTGTGTGTGCAACGCTCACGGTTCCTAGTGTGATGTTGTTAGAGTCTTTCCTAAGTTTCTTAGGGCTAGGGATCCAAGCCCCAATGACCTCCTGGGGAGACTTAATTAAAGACGGCGTCGTCACCCTAGAAGAATACCCATGGATGCTGATCTTCCCTAGTATCTTCTTCTCGGTAACCTTGTTCTCCCTAAACTTCTTGGGCGACGGCCTAAGAGACGCCCTAGACCCAAGAGTCGAAGCGGCCCGATAAAAAAAGCCTTAGGAACTCCCTAAGGCTTTTTGAAAAACAATGTGTTATTTTAATTAAGCACTCTTAGGCTTAAAGACACGTACAAGAAATTGTACGAACTTCACAGGGATCGCAATAAGCGCCACTACAAAGGCAAGATCGAATACCCAGTCTACAGTCTCGAAATTACGAGTGTAGTAAGGAAGTACAAAGATGAGTAAGAAAATGATCAGCAAAGAAGCTGAATTAACTAGTTTACGTTTGTTTTTTAAATTAGACATGTAAGTTAGGGTAGCTAAAAACCGATAATTGTCAATAAACAATTACCATAAACCCCTATCAATTTAGAAATCAAGGGGTTAGCCCCCTATTCTGGGCTTTGTCCTAGGTTTTCTAATACCTGCTGGGCCTCTGGGAGGCCTTGGGCTGCGGCTTTTTGGATCCACTTTATGGCCTGGGCATCGACCTCTACCATGCCGGCTTCGCTCTGGCTGGGTTTGCTGGACTCATCTAGGATCATCCCCCCATACTGAAGCTGCGCCTTGGCGTTGCCCTGCATAGCTGCTTGCTTTATCCAGCGCTTAGCTTCACGCGGGTTCTTCCCTACGCCCCAACCTTCTCTATACAGAATGCCTACACCGTACTGAGCTTCTGGATGCCCCTTGCGGGCAGCACGGTATAACCATTTAAACGCATTATCATAATCCTGTTTCTCAAAATAATGAGCCCCCAGGTCTGTTTGAGCATTGAGATCATCTTGGTCGGCGGCACGCTTCAGCCAATAAAGCGCCCCCTCTTCCTCCCCGCGAGACTTATTCAGCCTTGCTAGTAAAAGCTGTGCATGCACATAACCCTGATCTGCTGCCTGGAGTAAAAGTTGAGTCGCCTTCTCGGGGTCTTTCTCTAAGCCCTCTCCATTTGCATAACGAATTGCTAAATTAAAAAGCGCCTCATTATCCCCACGAGCCGCTTTTCTATCTAAAGTATCTAGATCATCAATACTCTTTACAAAATCCTCAGCCTCCAACACTAAGGGTACCCCTAAGAGGAAGGCACACAATAAACTTAGGAAAATCGTCCTAGGGGCTTGTTTCATTACTTAAAAGCTCGTGCAAAGCCTTACGAATACCCACGATGGTCTCATCGGGCCTACCAGGCTCAAAATGTAAGCCTAAAATTTTTGCACGCTCGTACCAAATGAGTGCCTCCTCATAAAGGCGCAAGGCTTCTTGCTCATTTTTTTCGAAGTAAATCCCATGTTGATACATCCTCGCTAACTCATACTGTGAAGACCCAAAGCCGATTTCATCCCCCTCTTCCCAATACTCTACCGCCTTCTTATAGCTTTGCTCTACTCCTACACCATCATAGTAAGCATGACCCATGCGATGTACTGCTGGAGGGTAATGCTTCTTGGCTGCGCGCTTCCACCACTTTACAGCCTCCTCATGGTTTTGCTCCACCCCAGTACCTTGGAAGTACATGAGGCCCAAGCTACTCATCGAAGGGGGAAACTCTTTCTGTGCGGCCTTGCGCCACCACTTAGCTGCCTCTGCGTAATCTTGCCGTACGCCCTCACCCGTATAGTAGGACCCACCAATATTTTGCATAGCAACTAAATTGCCGTTCTTGGCTGCGATCAGGAACCACTTTGCAGCCTCCACATCACTTTGCTCGATGCCTTCGCCCTTCTTATAAAGACCACCTAAAACTGTCTGCGAATCAACATCACCATACTCAGCTGCTTGCTTAATAATACTGAAACGCGCCTGCTTATTTATCCCCTGGTACTGAGGAGACTTAGATTCTGCAAGCAGAACTAGCGGACTACACAGTAGGCTGCAAAACAGTAAGAGTTTCCTCTTCATGTATTAGCGTGCTTTCATCGACTCTATTTTCTCGAGTCCTCTTTGAGCAGATTCATGACCTTGGGCTGCTGCTTGCCGCCACAAAGCCATGGTTTGATTGCGATCTTGAGTGATCCCTAGACCTTTCCAGTAAATCACACCTAAGTTATACTGAGCATCTGCATCACCTTGGTTGGCCGCTCTGCGGTACCATTGGATAGACTCCTCATAACTTTGAGGGAAGCCGACCCCTTCACGGTAAACAGCACCGAGCAGACGCTGGGCTTCTACGCCGCCTTGCTCAGCCATATCAAAGATCTGGTCAATAATAGCCTGGGCCTGATCGCTGCCTTGGTCTGAAGCGCGCTTCAGCCATTGCATTCCTAGAATAGGATTCTTTTCTACCCCTTGGCCATTAAAATACATAGCACCTAAAAGGTACTGGGCGCCTGGGTCCCCGCCTTCTGCGATTTGAGCCAACTGCTCAATCGTTAAGGTTTGCTGCTGCTGACCGGTACGCAAGCGTTGGAAGAATTGATCGACTTCAAAATCTAAACGATCGCGCAAGGTTTGTGCCTGAACAGGATCGATATCAGAACGCTTTAGGATCTGATTTACCTGCTGAGCAGCACGAGCTAAGCGCATGTATTGGCTAGCATCCACGCCTTCTTGCTCGGAGGCTTGCATGAGCCAATCGGCACCTTGGCTGTAGTCTCTATCGAGACCGCGCCCACCAATATAAAGTAAACCTAAAATAACCTGTGCCTTAGCCAGGCCATTTTCAGAAGCGCGCTTAATCCACTGCGCTGCTTCTTGGTCATCTTGCTGAGGATCCCGACCGACAAAATACATCATCGCTAAAGCATGCTGTGAATCTACAAAGCCTTGCTCGGCTGCTTTACGAAACCACAGTACAGCCTCTTCATCATCCTGAGGCACAATACCGCCCTGTAGATAATAAGCCCCTAAGTCATTTTGAGACGCAGCAAAGCCCTGATCTGCTGCCTTGTGCAACCACATGATGCCTGCTTCTGGGTCTTGCTCTGTGCCATCACCAAAAATATACATACTCCCGACGATGTGTTGGGCTTCGGCATCACCCATCTCGGCAGCCTTTAAGTATAGGGGGAATGACTCAGAGGGCTTGTTGTTAAGCGCTATGGCCTGGTTCATAATAGCATCCACACTATTACCGGGGACCATATTTTGAACGATGGGGATTTTCTTGAGCAGCTCCATTTCAGGATCTATCTGTGTAAAATACCCATAAGTAGCCGCAGCGAGGATTAGAATAAGCAGTATTACGCGCATGATGTGTGTTCTTTTAGTTAAAGCCAGAGGGAGCAAGGCTATAGCTTGCTCTTCGTTGATTAATAAAATTATATCAATTTAAACCTCAAAAGTAAAGTCTTGAATACTTATTCTTAAAACCGTTAGGCCATTACCCCCTAACGGTTTATAAATCAGGCACTAACAAAGGCTTAAGTTCTGCACTATTTTAGGGATTGTCTCTAAATAGCCTGGTGGGATAATCCTCCTCAGTATGCCTTTACCGCTTGAAGATTTTTGTGAAGATATCATTGCTAAAGCCCAGCGCGGGCTCGGCATTGGACATAAGGGGTTAATCGAAAAAACAGGCATTACCCCAAACATACTTAAAGACCTGCAAGCAGGTTTATTTAAACCGGAATATACTGAAGACCTCCGCAAAATTGCCCTCGCGCTAGAACTTAACCCTGATTGCTTACTCGCTGCTGCAAAGAAAGCGTGGCACCCCAGTATAAAAGCCCCGCTAGAGCTAATGACCTTCACGAGTCCCTTTGGGGGAGGCATGACGGTAAATGCCTATGTTGTGTGCCACTTACAAACAAAAGATGCCGTACTCTTTGACACTGGAACCCGCCCCACCCCTATCATTGAGGCCATTAGGCACCGTTCACTGAACCTCAAAGCTATTTTCCTGACCCACGCCCACCCAGACCACGTTGAATCCCTCAGACACCTACGCAGACAGCTTGAAGATGTGCCTGTTTTTATTCATGCCAATGAGGCCATCCGAGGCGCAGAAGTATTTGCAGAAGGGTTCCGTTTTTCGGCGGGTAGTTTTGGGGTAAGAGGCCTAGAAACCCCGGGGCATTCGCCGGGAGGGACGACCTATGCTATCCGGGGCCTCAAAGTCCCCATGGCTATTGTAGGAGATGCCTTATTTGCTGGGTCCATGGGAGGTACAAATACGGAAAACTTTGAGCCTGCTAAAGAAGCCATCCGCACTCAAATCCTTACGCTAGAGCCACATACACTCTTATGTCCCGGGCACGGCCCGCTGAGCACAGTAGCCCTAGAGCAGATGCATAACCCCTTCTTTGGGTAGACGCTTTATTAATCTAAAAAGCCCCTTCTGAAAACAGAAGGGGCTTTTTTTAAATTAATTACTTAAGCGGACTAGTTAAGCCTCTTGGTTGTGTGGGGGGCTCTTCTAGGCTTGTTCTTCTTGATCGCATTTCTGTGGGCTGATTTTCTGCGCTTGTTTTCTTTAATCATTTTGCTTGTGTGAGCAGCGCGCCTGTTTTGGTTCTGCTGCATTTTGCCCATAGTTGCTTGGCGACGGTGCTTGCGGTCTTTAATTTTCTGTGCGTTCATCTCACGCCCGCTAGACTGCCTTTCTACAAAACGTTCCTGGACTGCATCGTGGTTGTCTTGGACATCTTGGACGCGGGCCTCATGACGAGCGAAACGCATTTGCTGGCCTCTTGATCGTCTTGCGCGTATGCGCTGTTGTGGTGTAGCAGGAGCTTCTTCAACTGCTTCTACACGGGCTTCATGACGGGCCTGAAGTGTTTCACGGCGGTGTTGGCGTGCTTGCCTCATCTGCTGCATCTTTTCTTGCTGCATATCCATATGCTGCATCCTTTGTTGCTCTTGCATACGACGTGGGGCTTGGCGCTGACCCTGGTAAGCCATGCGTTGGCGGCCATTACTACGATTCGCTTGGCGCATCTCACGCTTTTGCTCACGCGATTCTTGCCAGATGGCACGACGCCCTGACTGCGCTTGAAGGGGTAGAACACTCCCTGTTAGAAGAATAGAACAAAGTAAGATTCGGGTTTTCATCATGATAGTTTTTTAAAAAATTATTGTTTGCGATTACTCATGTAATTTTCTGCCCAGGCGCGTGCTTCAGCTGGGGGCATATTACGGTAAGGCTCCCCCCGTTTACGCTTGGCCTCTTCTTCTCGTTCTTGGGCGCGTTTACTTTTACGTTGGAGTTGCTCTTCGGTCAATTGAAGGGGTTGTGGGGGCATCACAGCAGGCAAGTCATTTGTAGATTGGTACTGCTGGGCATTACGATTATTGGAAGCCTCTTGAGTTTGCTTAGTACTCTGGGAGGCTGTGTTAGGCTCGTCATACCACTGGCCTTGTAAAGGGGCACAGCATAAGACAAGCAAGAGACAGGGGGTGAAGGGGCGAAAGTTCATGGGTGAAGTGAGGTAAGAATCAGAACGAACTCTATTCTAGTAGACCACCCTGCTGTGTCAAGAAAGCATCAAAGCATTAAGAAGACCTTAAGCGTGTTGCTTTCATTAACTGGATGCTGCAGAAACTAATAGATTTTGAGGGCATTAGGCTTGAAGGAAGCCGATGTCATACTGGAAGTATGGCTAGGATTATCTTCCTGTCTAAGGCCTCAAAAGGCTTTGTTTATGCAGTATTTGGGTGATGAAAGGGACACCTCAAACAAAGCGTGTTGCTTTCATGGCCTTTTTGGGGAAACAGATGCGGGAAACCGCGTCGTTGAAGTCATCCCCGCCACTTAATATTTCAATCTCTAAACGTAGATAGTAAAAAGGTAAAGGGGCTTCAAAATCTTCGGGCATGCGCACGGCGTCTTTCTCGGTGGTGACAACCATATCTACCCCAGCCTCTTTAGCGCGTTTAAAGAAATATTCCAATTCCTCACGACTAAAGCGGTGGTGATCTAAGAAGCGCTGGTTATAAATAGTCTGAGCGCCTAGGTTGTGCAGGAAGCTCTCAAAACTCTCTGGGGTTGCAATCCCACTAAAAGAAGCGACTCGGGCACCGTTTAAAGAATCCAGCCTTAAAAAGCCTTCTCGATTGACTGCCTGTAAATGCTGCGGACGGTGCGCGCATTCGATAATTTCGGCGTCGGGCTTGTGACGCTTGATGGTGGCTTTTAGCGCTGGGTCTTCCTTGCCGTCTGACTTGGTTAGAAAGACATAAGAAGCACGCTTTAGGTGTTTAATAGGCTCACGCAGGATACCACAGGGCAAAAGCTGGCCATTACCAAAAGGGTTTGTTTTATCGATCAGGAGCAAATTTAGGCGGCCTTTGAGGGGTAAGTACTGGAAGCCATCGTCTAAGACTAGAGTATCTACCCCGAAATGTTTAATCGCGTAATAGCCGGCTTTAAAACGGTTCTTGTCTGCCAGGACTACGACTCCAGGGAGATTACGCGCTAGCATATAAGGTTCGTCCCCGGCTTCTTCGGAGTCTAGCAAAACACGCTGCCCATCGCTCACAATTTTTGGGGGAGGTACCTGCCCGTGGGTCATCCAACGCCAAAAGCGTTTATAAAAAGGTTCGGCCTTACTTTTATACCCCCGACTCAATATAGCTACCTTACGGCCTTGCTTGGCTAAGCTGCGTGCGAAGGTCTCTACGATGGGGGTCTTACCGGTTCCTCCTACGGTTAAGTTCCCTACGACCACAACTAGGCAGCCTAAGGGCTGAGCTCTTAGGATTCTCTTCTCATAAAGAAAGTAACGCAGCTGGACCACTAGGCTGAAAATATAAGAAAGCCCCCCCAAGAAAAATTGGAGTAGCCTTACCCAAAAACCATGGCGGCGACCGTAAATGACATCCACGACGAACTGCTCCCAATATTGGAGTCTCCGCTTCATCTTACGCTCAAACCTTCTGATCCATAAAGATCTCATTAAGTACTATTCCTATATCATTTAGGGGCTTGCGTCAATAAGCGAAAGACTGTGATTGCCTTAGAGAACTACCAGGGTTACCCTAGGGGCAATTACTCTACTAACATTAAAGTATTATGCCTCCTAAGCTCTTCATTCCTGGTCCTATTGATGTTTCAGCGGAAACTTTTCAGGCTATGTGCCAAGCCCCTATTGGGCACCGAAGTCCCGCATTCTCAGAGCTTTACAATTCATTACAACCAGGGCTTAAGGCGCTTGCAGGCACCCAGGACCCTGTATTCGTAAGTACTTGTAGTGCTTGGGGGAGCATGGAAGCAGCTGTGCGGAACTGTTGTGAGAAAAAGGTCCTGAATTGCATGTGTGGGGCCTTTTCGGACAAATGGCACGATGTTTCGCGGCGCTGTGGGAAGGATGCCGAGGCTTTGCAGGTTGAATGGGGGCAAATTATCACCCCTGAAAAAGTTCATAAGGCCTTGAGCACAAACGCATTTGATGCGATTACGATCGTTCACAGCGAAACCTCTACGGGGGTCCTTAACCCGCTGCCAGAGATCATGGAGGTTGTCCGGCAGTTCCCTGAAGTCATCTCCATTGTGGATACGGTGAGCTCCTTCTCGGGTATGAAGCTCGAAAAAGACGCTTGGGGCATCGATGTGATGATCACAGGATCCCAGAAAGCACTGGCCCTCCCCCCGGGAATTTCCTTAATGGCAGTCTCTGAGCGAGCTCTTGAAAGAGCCAAAAGCATCTCCCAGCGGGGTTATAGCTTTGATTTTATCGAATTCCTTAAGAACCATGAGAAAGGAATGACCCCGGCTACACCGGCGATACCCCTTTTCTATGCACTCCAGCATAAATTGCAAGAAATTGATAAAGAAGGACTTCAGAACCGATTTGAGCGCCACAGCAAGCTCAACCAGAAAGTCCATGACTGGATCTATGCACAGGGGTTTGAGCTATTCCCACCCAAGGAACATGCGACTAAGACCCTGACTTGTGTGCGCAATACGAGAGATATTGATATCATAAAAATCAACCAAGAGCTCATCAAACGATATAACTTTACCATCGATGTGGGCTACGGAAAGCTGCGTGGACAGACATTTCGGATCTCCAACATGGGGGACGAAACTGACAAAACAATTCAAGAACTCCTTGACTCTCTGGAGGTTCTGTTAACAGAATAGCCCCTTCATTCAAATGAAAGAGGCCCCAAGAGTCTAGCGACTCTCAAGAAAGAACTTGCTTCTGCTCATTTAAACCGACTACATACCCCCCTCCTATAAATCTTATAGAGACTAATAATTTTATGAAGACATTGATCATTGCCGAGAAGCCAAGTGTTGCCGCCGATATTGCTAAGGCTTTAGGGAAATTCCAAAAGAAAGATGATTACTACGAAAATGACACTTATGTCATCAGTTCTGCAGTAGGCCACCTGGTAGAACTCTTCATGCCCCAGGATATTGACGATAAGCTCAAGAGCTGGAGCCCCAAGACACTCCCTATCCTTCCTGAGAAGTTTGACCTCAAGCCTATCGAGAAGACCGAGAAGAAATTTAACGCCCTCAAGAAGCTTATAAAGCGCAAGGACGTCTCGGAACTTGTGAATGCTTGTGATGCGGGCCGTGAGGGTGAATTGATTTTTACTTATATCTACGATCTATCAAAATGTAAAAAGCCATTTAAGCGCCTTTGGCTGATGTCTATGACTGCAGGCAGCATTCGTGATAGCTTTAAGCATTTGCGCACTCAAGAGGACATGCTCCCCTTGCAATCTGCGGCCCGTTGCCGATCAGAGTCTGACTGGCTTATTGGAATCAATGGGACTCGTGCGCTTACGGCCTGCATCTACGGAGGCCCTCGCCTTGGGAAGGTCGCCACAGTAGGGCGCGTACAAACCCCTACCCTGACTATGGTGGTAGAGCGGGAGAAACAAATTAAGTCTTTCAAACCCAGAGATTATTGGCGCATTATCGGTGACTTTGGCCTAAAGGCAGGAGATTACGAAGGGCTGTATCAGAAACCCAACTTCAAGAAAGGGAATGACGAGCACGACCGCGTAGACCGTATCTGGGACAAAAGCGAGGCAGAGAAGATCCTAAAAGAGCTGCGTAGCGAAAAAACCGGTACTGTTACTGAAGAGAAGAAACGCTCTACCCAGGCAGCACCCCGTCTTTACGATCTCACTACACTCCAACGTGAGGCAAACAGCCGTTTTGGGATGGCTGCTGGACGTACCCTGCAAATTGCGCAGGCCTTGTACGAAAAGCACAAGATGATCACCTATCCGCGTACCGGCTCTAAGGCGCTACCGGAAGACTACGGGGACACTTGTATTAAAACCCTCCAGAAGCTTCATGGAGACCTTGAGCCCCATGCCCAAAAGGTTATTAAAGAAAACTGGGTAAAGACCTCAAACAAGCGTATTTTTAATAATAAGCAAGTGACGGATCACTTTGCGATTATCCCGACCCCCGTTGAAGGGCACAAGCTCGCCCCGGATGAAGCTAAAATTTATGACATGATCGCGAGACGCTTTATCGCGATCTTCCACCCTTCGGCCGAATTTGATGTCACCACACGGATGACTACTGTGGGTGAGCACACATTTAAGACAGAAGGAAAGGTCTTGGTTAAGCCAGGATGGCTTGCAGTGCATGGTAAGGCTACCTATGGGAAAGAAGCCTTGCCTGAGGTATCAGATAAAGATGGCTCCCCCGCGCAAGCAAAGATTAATGACCTGGAGCTGACTGAAGACACGACCAAGCCCCCTGCTCGTTTTACGGAAGCCACCCTTTTGGGCGCGATGGAAACAGCTGGGAAGCTTGTAGAAGATGAAGAGCTTGCTGAGGCTATGAAGGATAGCGGCCTAGGGACACCTGCTACCCGTGCCCAAATTATTGAACACCTCGTACGCGAGCGTTACATGGACCGCTCTGGCCGTGAGCTTATCCCTACAAGTAAAGCAGAGAACTTAATCGAATTTCTAGAAGCCGTACCGATCGAAGGGCTAACTTGCCCAACAATGACCGGAGAGTGGGAACACAAACTCCAGCTGATCTCTGAAGGGAAACTTTCACGCGAGGACTTCATGAAGGGGATTAGCAAGCTGACCGAAGATATGGTTGAGCGCTCTAAGTCTTTTGATGAGACAAAAAGCAACGTCCGCGAAACCTCTTTAAAGTCTCCGATTGATGGAGCCCCTCTTATTGAAACCATTCAGGCCTACCGCTCTGAAAGCGGGGACTTCTCTATCCGTAAGATTATGGGGAACCGTAAAATGGAAGAGGCTGAAATCCGCACGCTCATTGAAAAGCGTAAGGTCGGGCCCTTGGATGGATTCCGCTCGCGCAGTGGCAAACCTTTCTCGGCGATCCTAGAGCTTAATGATGAAAACAAGGTCCGCTTTGTTTTTGATAATGGCGATGGTGACGACAGTGGCGCAGACCAAGACCTCTCGGAATGTCCGGTAATTGGTGAGTGCCCGAAAGCAAAGCGTGGGCTCTGTGATGAAGCGAATGGAAAAGTACGCGAGACTGTGAATGCTTATATTTGTGAGCATAACAAGAAAGACTCGAAGTGTAACTTCCGGGTAAGTCGTATTTTGCTAGAGCGTACGATCCCGCCGGAGCAATTTAAAAAGCTACTCGAGACCGGAAAGACAGACCTGCTAGATAAGTTCCGCTCGAAACGGACGAAGCGCTTCTTCTCGGCTCACCTTATCCTTAAGGATGATGGTAATATAGGTTTTGAATTTGCGCCTAAGAAAGCAGACGGTGATAAGAAAGCGGCGCCCAAGAAGAAGGCAGCCACCAAGAAAGCCGCCACTAAAAAGGTAGCTACTAAGAAGGCTACCAAGAAAAAGACTACTAAGAAAAAACAAACTGCCTCTTAAGGCTTCATGTTAACCTAACGCCCTACCCCTATGAACCCAAAAGAACTTGTTAAAGGCTTCTTTAAGAAGTGTGGCTACACGCTAATTAAAAGTGACTTTTTTCCCACGAGTGATAACTTGGCGATCTTCAAGCAGCACTATCCGAACCCTAAAGAGTTTAAAACGATCATAGACTCTGGGGCGAACATTGGGCAGTCTGCCTTGGCATACTCGAGGGACTTTCCGAAGGCTAATATTTATTCTTTTGAGCCGGTTAAGGATACTTTTGCTGCCCTTAAGAACAATACGAGCAACTGCCCGCATGTGCACTGCATCCATAAAGGACTCGGGCCGCAAGAAGCCTCCTTGGCTATCAGCATCAACCCAGACTCCCAGCAAAGTTCTTTAGCCAAAAGTGACCCATCTCTGCCGAGTGAAACAGTACAGATCACAACCTTGGACCAGTTTTGCCAAGAGCAAAACATTGACCAGATTGATCTACTCAAGACGGATACCGAAGGCTTCGATCTTGAGGTGCTTAAAGGGGCTAAAAATCTTTTAAAAGAAGGGAAAATTACTTTTATCCTCAGTGAGGCTGGTTTCCATAAGCATGATAAACAACATACAAATTTCCATGAACTAAGCCGCATGCTTGAAGGTGGATTTGATTACGGATTCCTAGGTATATACGAGCCGATTTATAATGGGCATTGCCATTTATCACACGCTAATGCATTATTTGTTAAAAACCATGGTCCTCTTGGATAGGAGGGTTAGAACCATTAACAACTTATAAATCATGCCAGTCGCCACACCTAAACAATTCGCCGATCTTCTCGATAACGCACAGCAGAATGACTACGCCCTGCCTGCTGTTAACTGTACGTCGATCATGACGATTAATGCAGCCCTTAAAGGATTTGCAGACAATAAATCAGACGGGATTATTCAATTTTCTACGGGAGCTGGGCAATTTGCCTCTGGCCTAAATAATAAAGATGCTGCTTATGGCTCTATCATCCTAGCTGAAGCGACCCACCGCTTGGCAGAAAAGTATGATGTCCTTGTAGGCCTGCATACCGACCACTGCCAACCTCAAGTAGCAGAGAGTTTCTTGCTGCCCTTGATCGAAGCAACTAAACAGCGACGTGCTCAAGGCCTAGGGAACCTCTTTACTGGCCATATGCTAGATGCATCAGCCCTTCCGCTAGAGGAGAACATGAAGATCTCCCAGGAGTACCTCAAGCTGTGTGCTGAGCAAGAGCTCATCCTAGAAGTAGAAGCCGGTGTTGTTGGCGGAGAAGAAGATGGTGCTGCAGGCAGCGAAGACACCCCAGACGAGCTGCTCTACACCACCCCCGAAGACATGCTTGCAGTGCACGATGCCCTCAATGGCCTAGGCCGCTATATGTTTGCTGCAACCTTTGGTAATGTGCATGGGCACTACAAGCCAGGAGCGGTTAAGCTACGTCCTGAAATTTTGAAGCAAGGCCAAGATGCTGTTATGGAAAAATACGGGAAGGAAGCTGCCTTTGACCTGGTTTTCCATGGTGGGTCAGGCTCCCCAGTATCTCAAATCCGTGAGACCTTGGGCTATGGCGTCATCAAGATGAACATCGATACCGATACGCAGTACGCCTTTACCCGCCCGATTGCCCGCCACATGATGGAAAACGTGGAAGGGGTCCTTAAGATCGATGGAGAGATCGGGAATAAGAAAGTCTATGACCCGCGCTCTTACCTCAAAAAAGCTGAAGAGGCCATGGCTGCTCGCGTAGGAGAAGCCTGTGACAATCTTTGCAGCGCAGGAAAAAGCATTTTTAACACTGCAAGCGTTTAGGGCTCTTACATGCTCAAGCTACCCCGAGGTCCTTTTGAAGGTTACATCTTTGACTGCGATGGTACGCTTGCGCTTTCTATGCCGATACACTTCCGGGCTTGGCAGCATGCGCTCAAAAAGCATGAAGCCTGCTTTGAATTTACTTGGGATATCTTTCACTCCCTCGCTGGGCTGGGGCTACACTATACCGTAGAGGTACTCAATGAGCGCTTTGATGACATCTTAGACCCGGATGCTGTACTTTGGGATCAGGAGAAATTTGTTGAAGAGCACATCCACCAAGTAAAGCCGAATGAGGAAGTCGTGGCGCTTGCCCGGAAATTAGCGGCAAAACACCCGGTCTCTGTGGCTACAGGAAACAACCGCAAAGGCGTGCATGCGATTCTTGAGGCTATTGGTGCAGCAGACATATTCGAGATCGTCATCAGCCAGGATGATGTTGAGAATAGCAAGCCTGCCCCAGATATTTTCTTGTTAGCAGCTGAAAGAATGGGCTGTGCGCCTAAGCGTTGTCTTGTATTTGAAGATAGCCCTTCGGGCATTCAAGCCGCGCAGAATGCAGGAATGAAGTATGTTTGGGTGAAGCCACAGTTGCATGGGTTGCATGAAAAGAAGAAGGAAGAGGAAGAGGAAGAGGAAGAGGGAGGCCTTTAGTGGGCGAGATGGGGAGATGCTTTTGGGGTGGAGATGGGTATATTGAAAGCCTTTATTACCGGGCTGGGGCTCGGGCGTGGGCTCGGGCTCGAGGATAATGCTAAATGGTATAAAAAGAAGGGAGGTACTTGCTCTAATAAAAAGAGAACTTACCCCTTGAAATCGCCCAAGAGCCACAAGTTAGCAAATGAAGTTCATATAATATTTCTGAACACCACTTGGCATTATATTCGAGCCCGAGCCCACGCCCGAGCCCCAGCCCGGTTTTCCTATCCCCTACCCCTTCACTTACGGGAGCCAAGGATATCTCTGAAAGTCTGGCTTGCGCTTTTCTAAAAATGCCTGCTTCCCTTCGGAGCCCTCTTTAGTTTGGTAATACAATAAGGTAGCATTCCCGGCGAGCTCTTGAATCCCTGCTTGGCCATCAGTCGCTGCATTAAAGGCTGACTTCAAACAACGAATCGCTAGCGGACTTTTACTTAAAATATCTTTTGCCCACAGAACCCCTTCGGCCTCAAGCTCATCAACCGGGACAACTTTGTTCACCAAACCCATATCGAGTGCCTCTTGTGCATTATACTGGCGGCACAAGTACCAAATCTCACGCGCTTTCTTTTGGCCTACGATGCTGGCTAAGTAACTAGAGCCAAAGCCCCCATCAAAACTCCCGACCTTAGGGCCTGTTTGCCCGAAGATTGCATTGTCTGCGGCGATCGTTAGGTCACACACCACGTGCAAGACATGGCCACCGCCGATGGCATAGCCAGCAACCAAAGCAATCACCACTTTAGGCATAGAGCGGATGAGCTTTTGCAAATCAAGCACATTTAAGCGAGGTACACCTGTACCATCGATGTAGCCAGACTCCCCACGGATGGATTGATCCCCACCCGAACAAAAAGCATACTTGCCATCGGTGTGTGGGCCTGCACCTATCAAAAACACGACCCCTACGCTTGCATCCTCACGCGCATCCGCGAAAGCATCGATCATCTCAGCAACGGTTTGAGGACGGAAAGCATTACGCTTGTGCGGGCGATTGATAGTCACCTTTGCCATGCCATCGGCCTTCTGATATATAATATCTTCGTAAGTGTTTACTGTTTCCCACTGGAGGGTTGCTAAAAGGGTTTGGGCTTCTGTGGTCATAAAAGGTTCTAAAGATTAAGCAAATAGCCTTAACAAGTAGTAAAGAATTTAACGATTTCTTCTTTGAGTGCTAGTACGCCTGAGATACCGTACTTAAAGAAAATATAAAGCACGTAAGAATACAAGGCTAAGCTTAGTAGTGCTACGAAAGCAGCCCCTAAGCCAAAAAGGCCGTCATCCTCGGACAGGCCAATCCCCATCAGGAAGATCACAAAGGCCGGTGCAGTATTTGTTAAAGGAATAGGTAGAATCATCAGAAACGCCATCGCGATAACGAGTAGGCCCATAATACGATTCCCGGTGGTACCACAGAAAAGCCCTAGACGCGGGCGAATAAAACGCTCGATCTTATTTAAGAACCATTGTGAGCTAGCGACCATCTTCTTTACTAAAGAGCGCTTGAGTTTCATTTTTTTGGCGCGCTTAGGCAGCCACGGGCGCTCGTACCCCCAGACCATCTGCAAACCCAGCAAAGTCATGAGGATGCCAAAAGGAGTACTGTACCCTGCCGCAGGAATCGGCAAAGCACTTGGCAAGGAAAGCACCAGAAGTAATAGCCCAAAGCCTTTATCCCCGACTGCATCAATGATGCTCCCTAAAGTAATGGCGCGCTTGTTTGTATCCAATACAAGCTGCAAGCTTTCGGACAGGCTTAAAGGAACGGCTTCTTTTGAATTCTTTTTTGTCATAGCTTTTAGCACAATAACGAACCAAAATCATCCACCTGTGCACGAAACCCTCCGGGCAAGCCTTTGTTGATGACAGCTACAGCATCATGCGTATGCAGAGACTCGAAATGTGCACATACAACCTGAAAGTCTTTAATGCGCTCGTCAGAATCTAAGACCTCGTAAATAAGGCGTGCGGCATCTTCTACAAACTTTGGATACTGCCCGTTAAGTTCGGCAAAAGCTTGTTCATCCTCGCGCTTAACCATGACCTGGGTTTCCGTTTTTAGCGCTGAGAGCAAGTACTGCTGGAGCTCCTTAAGGTCCAAGTGTTGGCCTGGCTTAATTTCAACCGAGACACGGGCTTTAGAGCGTTGTGAGTGCGGGATGCCGTAGCTCCCCCGCTCCTGCCGCGCGTGCTCAGCTAAAGCAGCAGAACAAGGACAGGCCGAAGAGTAAACAAAATCAAAATGTATAAACCGACGGAAGCGGTTAAGGTCATCGATGACCCCCTCGAAGATTACAGGGTAATACTGGTAGCCAGTAAGCTCACTCAGTAAGCTCTCTTGCTCGATCGGGTAATTGAAAGAGAGCTTTAGGCGCGCGCGGCTGGATTCTAAATCTTCCTTAAGCGCAAGGAGGACTTCCTCCAGCAGCTCGGGAGTAAACACACGATCTTGGAAATCATAAAAAGTACGCAGCAAGCGTGACATGTGTACGCCCTTTTCATCCGCGCCCAAAGAAACCGTCGCACTGACTTGGGTCTCTAAGGAAAGCTTGCCCCCCCTGGAGCCTAAATACAAAAGCGGTAGGCGAAAGTTAGAAACGCCTACCTGCAAAATCGGCACATTAGCCCCTGAAATAGCCCCTGCCCCTTTCGCTTGGATATCGGGCATGGCTGGAGTTTCTGAAACAAGACGCTCAATAGTCTGGGTGTCGCTCGGCATGGTACTCCTACCCTACGATACCCAAGACCTAGGGCAAGGCCAAAGCGCTGCTTAGGCCATTGGAAATGGGTACTCCACTATAGACTCAACCTGCTCCCCTGTTTCAGGGTCTATGAAGCTGAATACCGTAGCTTTTGTTAGAGGAACTCCGGGGCCACGCTTCACAACAGAAGATACTGATTTAAAGCTCTTAATAGATCCAGAAACCTGGGACCCAAAGAAAGGCCTAGACACTTCAGGCTCTTGAATCTGACACGCCTGCACCTGCCCATAAGTAGTAACCATACGCTCGATTTCTGTCTCAATCTTATAGATCTCATGATTCAGCTCAGCCCCAGACATCTTAGCAGCCTTTTGGGCAAACATGGCTTCACTCTCTTGGTACGCATGCTCAGCTACACGACGCACCTCTGCGGTAGTTTCCTTGTCAAAGTGCTGGTCTAAAGCCATTGAGTTTACGTAAGGACCAACAGCTGCCTTATAAACTTTGAGCAAACGCTCTAGTTCTTTAAGTTGAGCAGCTTGCCTATTACTTCTTTTTACCTCATTTTTCTCATAGATCTCTGATAGGCGGCGGGAGGGAGGGATTTTAGACTCTGGTTTTTCGCACTCAGAGAGAGCCCGCGGTCTACCCTTGGTACAAGCAGCTAATTTACCATAAGCAGCGCTCATTTGAGTAACCTTGGCAATATCCCTAAAGACTTTCTGAATCTTCCGCGTGAGCTTCTTTTTGCTCATCGACTCGACATTTTTAAGCGACAAGGGAACTGTAACTTTATCGGTGTAAGCTTCACAAGCATGCATCTGCTTACCAAGAGAATGATACGCTTCTTTTTGCTTCTCGATGGATCGCTTCAGTAGAGACCTTAACTCCTTATGAGCTGGAGTGTTCTTACTAGAACCGCATAGGAATGAAAAGCAGCTATTGCTGCTGTTGGCATGAGAGTCCTCTTGCCTAAGTATTACTAGATTGTCCATTTTACTTGATAATATATAATTAGTTGCAGGTTTAAATCGCAGTTATTATCAGGCGAGTAAAATTCTAAAACAAGTGAAAAAACAAATGCTTTAATGGCTATTATCCTGACTGTCAGTAATTAATAACCAATTAACGAATATTGGGGACTCAAAAAACAAGAAAAAACTCGTCAAAAGGGCCTTAATAGCTACACTCAAAGCCCTTATGTCTAGTTTTACACGCACAGGCAATATCCTCGATTTCAAGGAAGAGGAATTCGGTAAGCACCCTGAGCTGGAGAGCCACCTAGCGGCTATGGCTGTAAAGGAACTTAACCAAGAGTCTGGCAGGACCCTCATTATCGACTACAGCACAGGCAAGCGTAAGCCCATGAAGGCCGGTACGCTCTTGGCTGTTGCTATGGTATTAGGCAAACGGATTAAGCGGACTGTGCCCGAGAAGCGTGTGGGGATTGTCTTGCCCCCTGGGATTGGTGCTTTTGTTGCAAACTTGGCAATTACCTTGATTGGGAAAATCCCTGTGAATTTGAATTTTACCCTAGGGACAGAGGCGATCCAAAGCTGTATTGATAAAGCTGGCGTAGAGACCATCATTACGGCTAAGCAGCTGATGGATAAAGTCCCCCACTTCCCGTGGACGGATAGTGTTATTGATTTAGCCCCTACGATCCAAAGCCTATCGAAGGTAAAGATCGCCGCGATGTTAGCCTGCGTAAAACTCCTGCCGACTGCGATTTTCACAAAGCTCTTTAAGATTCCTACCCAAGGAGGTGACCAAGAAGCCGCATTGCTGTTTACCTCGGGCAGTTGTGGGATGCCTAAAGGAGTACCACTTACGCACCGCAACATCATTGCGAACATCCTACAAGTGAATGATTGTGATCTTTTGGGCCATGATGAAAACATCGTCGGGTGCTTACCCATTTTCCATAGCTTTGGCTTTACGGTAACGATGTGGCTGCCGATGCTAATCGGGACGCGTATTATTACGCTACCCTCCCCGCTGGAGCCGCGTAAAATCGCGGATGCGATTGAGGCTGAGCAAGCCACGATCCACATTGGGACGCCTACCTTCTTCCGCCCTTACTTGCGCAAGGTAGACCCAGAGAAGCTCCGCTCCCTTAAGGCAGTGGTAGCGGGTGCGGAGAAGACACCTCCTGGCTTCCCTCAAGCCTGGGAAGAGCGCTTTGGGTGCCCGTATCTTGAAGGGTATGGCCTCACCGAAACCTCCCCAGTAGTCGGCGTAAATCTTTTAAAGCACCCGCATAAGACAAACCCAATCCCTGGGTATGAATCTGCACGGGTAGGTTCTATTGGGCGCCCTTTCATTGGACTATCATTACGCGTCCTCAACCCAGAGACCCTCGAAGAGCAATCCCCTTATGAGCAAGGACTCCTTTCTTTGCGTGGGCCTAATGTCTTTACGGGCTATCTCAACAATGAAGAAGCTACTGCGAAAGCTTTTGAAAACGGCTGGCTTGTTACTGGAGACCTCGCCCGCTTTGATGAAGATGGATTTCTTTATGTTGAAGGGCGTTTGTCACGCTTTTCAAAGATTGGTGGAGAGATGGTCCCGCATATTGCTGTAGAGCAAACCTTGCTGCGTGTTTTGGGGATGGAAGATGAAGCCCCGCAAGCGCTTGTGGTGACAAGCTCCCACGATAAGGCTAAAGGTGAAGCACTTGTGATCTTGAGCACACGTGATCTTGATCCAGAGCTGATCCGCGAGAAGCTTTCTGCAGAAGGCTTGCCGAACCTATGGATCCCTAAGCGTGTTAAGCAAGTAGGCGCAATCCCGATGCTTGCTACAGGCAAACTGGACATCCAAGGCTGCCAGCGCTTAGCTAAAGAAGCACGCGTACTGCAGGAAGTTTAAGGATTCCACTCCTCATCGCTAGTGACCTCATCATCAGAGTCACTGCCTTCGCTCTCGATATCGCTTGCTCTTTGCTGAGCCGTATCGAACATACTCTTGGCTTTTTCTCCGGAAAACTGCCCAGGGAGTTGTTCCGGCTTCTCTTCAGGTTTTTCTTTATCAGTCTTTTTCAGCGCCTTCCTTGACTGTATTTGCTCTAGCAAAGCGTTCCGGTCGTAGGGAACTTTCTTGGGCTCTTCCTTGGGCTTATCATCCACCTTAGGTGCTTCTTCAGAAACGGTAGGCGCTGTTGCAGAAGGTTGCGGAGGAGGTGCTGGCGGTGGCACAGGAATATTAGCCGCTGTTGAAGGCTGCTGAGGGGGTGGCATACCCTCATCCTCAGCGACTGCTTTAGCATCCTGAATGTCTCCATTTGTTTTGAGCGGGATAGCCGGCTTTTGCTCACCTGAGAGACGTTCTTTTACTTTTTGCTGAATGCCTGACATGTGCTTGAGTTCCACATCAATTTTGCTCACTTCTTTTTCAAGCTCGTCAATAGACATCTCTGAGGCACTGCGCTTGAGTGTTTGCCTATTTTCATCGAGTGACTTCCTAGCTACGTCTTCCACCGCTTTAGTAGCTGCCTCATCAAGTTTTTGATCTGCCTTCATCGCAGCTACGTAGTTGGGTAATTCTTTTTCGTACTCTTCTAGCTTTTGTTCCAAGCTGCCTACTAAGCTATCTCTTGTATCTCTTAAATTACGCTCTGCCTGCTCAAGAACATCCCCCGGGCGAGAAGAAGGGCCGACAGACTCTATAGAAGACTCATAGTCGGAAGCGGGCCTTGGTTTTATGGCTTGCTCCTTATACTGGGACTTTACATCTGAAGGCGGTAGAACACCTTTGCCTCGTGCCTCTTTGAGTTGCTCTTTAGCTCTGCCAATTTCTCCAAAAGCAGAATCGATTCCAGAGACTTTATCAATGTCGGTGTAAACTTTAGCAATAGCGATCTTCAAGTCCCCCTCGGTCATGTCTTTGATTTCTCTCGGGGTGGTTTTATACTGAAGGACCTTCTCGGCATGCGCACGGTCACCCCCCATTTGAGAGGCCAAAGATGTATAAACATCTTTTTGTTTCTGAATGGCAGTCATTAGCATCTTCTCGAGCTGTTCCTTTTGGCTGGGCTCTACCTTGACACTGTGGCCTGCGAAGCTACCCAAACCAACTAAGCTTAACGCCTTATTAAACGTCTGCGAAATTGCATTTCCTATGTTTCCTATAACGCTCATGTTATTTCCTCCGTTTTTATACGTCCCTAATTAAATAAAATTAAAAGTCTTTGATTTCTCGTTCTGTGTTTTTAATCTCCTCGATAGTCCCTTCTAACTCTTGGATGGTTAGATTAAATTCATCCAGCTTCTCTTGAAGGAGAATGGTTTTCTCGCGTCGACCTTCGGTGACCAAAACGAGTACTTCTGCTGACTGGTGGTCTTTCATTAATTGATTGAGCTTGTTTCGAGCTTCAGATTTTAGATCGTGCAAGGCCTTAGCTTGTGGGCTGGGCACTCTCGTAGCGTTTTGCCCTTGTCCTTCTCCTTCGCGGGGGGAAAGCTTCACATCCGTAAGGCGTTGTTGTAGTGGGATGAATTTTTCTTTCAGAGCTATCAACTCAGGCAAAAGGACCTTATAGCCCCCTTCTTGCACATGGGGCCGAGGTTTAATCGCTTGCTCCTTAAGGCCTGAAGAGACACGGCCCCTTTTGGCGCTGGCTTCTTCCTTATGCGCAGACGCTCGCTTAGCTGCCTCAAAAGCCATCTTCTTATGAGGGTCGTGGGCCACTTTCCGGCCAAACAGCTTTTTTAAACCGACAGCATCAAGCACCTTCCCTAAAGTTGTTGTGATTGCATGCGTTACTTTTCCTATAGCACCCATTCCGTTTCCTCCGTTTTTCTTGTAACAAACGTAAAGCCAAAGCTTTATTTGATAATTGATTATATTAAACTAATAATAGAGAATCAAGACTTTTCCCTCAAAATAACTATTGACTCAACCTCCTTAGATATCCGATTATTGTGCCCGTTACGTAAGTCATTGCTAATAAATTAGCGAATGCAGCGCTTCGAAGGCCTAGGCCCTCTCTTTTCTCAAGCTAGTTACCGTAACACTTTTTTAATCAACGACTTCTACACGGATTCTCCGTACCTTGGTAGAAAACACCCACAAGTATACATCCATTCACTAATTATTATATGAGTGAATCCAAAGATCCCTCACCCTCTGACAATCAGATTAAAGTCGAAGGCATTTTAGAGCTTTTGAGTAATAAGTCCGGACAGCTTTTGGACCCTAAGCGCTGCGGGAAGACATCCCCGCATGATGCCTACGTCCCGAAGGAACTGATACGACGCTTCAAGCTTAAGGCCGGCAGCTATATCACGGGCAATGCGCATAGTAACCAGCGCCATGCTAACCCAAAGGTTTGCTTTGTAGAAACCGTGGATGGGATGACCTTGGATGAGCGTAAAAAACAATACAAGTTCACAGAGCTTACGACCATTTCCCCTGATGAGCAACTGCACCTAGAGACCTCTGGGGGCCCTATGACTACACGTGTGATTGATTTGTTTTGCCCCATCGGTAAAGGCCAGCGTGGCTTGATTGTGGCCCCGCCACGCACAGGTAAGACAACGCTTTTACATGATATGGCATCAGGCCTTAAGGAGAACCACCCGGAGTGTCACCTAATCATCCTACTTGTGGATGAGCGCCCGGAAGAGGTCACTGACTTCAAACGCTCTGTAGATGCTGAAATTTTCTCTTCCTCTAATGACGAGGAACTCCCCCACCACTTACGCATTGCCGACCTTGCCTTAGAGCGGGCGAAGCGACTGATGGAGACAGGAAAGGACGTTATCGTAGTAATGGACTCCTTAACGCGCCTGTCCCGTGCTTATAACTCCGCTAAAGGAGGTTCAGGCAGGACAATGTCTGGGGGGCTTGATATCCGCGCCCTCGAAAAGCCACGCCAATTCTTCTCTTCGGCCCGTAATACTGAGGAAGGAGGCAGCTTGACGATTATTGCTAGCGCCCTGATCGAAACAGGAAGCCGCATGGATGACCTGATCTTCCAAGAATTTAAAGGAACCGGAAACATGGAAATTGTCCTGGACCGTAAGGCCGCAGAACAACGCCTCTGGCCCGCTATTAATATTAACGCATCAGGTACACGTAAGGAAGAACTGCTCTTAGAGGCAGATACACTCGAGAAAGTACGCTTTTTCCGCCGGGCACTGGCCTCGATGAAGCCTGATGAAGCGACGGAAACACTCCTGGGCCGCATGAGCAAAACCAGCAGTAATGCTGAATTTTTACGCTTACTTAACGGTTAACGCTTTCAGGTGTTGACATCTTTCCATTTACTGGGCACTAATGTGCCTCTTTTCTTGATACTTCAGTGTGAATATAAGCGTAGCCGAAAAACCTACTAGCGTAATGCAAAACTTTGCCGATCAATGCTTGGATCTTGCCCGATCACTCTTGGGCCATAATTTAGAAGCCATCAACGAAGATGGCACCATCGCACCCGTCGATGGAGAATGGAGCCGCCTTGACGAGCCTGGCCACGCAGCACTTGCCATTGGTGAGTTCTACCGAGCCACGAATGAAACAACCCTCGAGGGTAAAGATCTACTAGACCTTGCCGCGCGTTGTATCACCGCACAGGTATTTGATGAGTCAGAGTCTGACAATGGACTCGCTTACAGCGCTTTAGGTATCCTTTCCTTTGGCCCCGCTAAAGACCGCAACCCAGTTTGGGAGCGCTTGATGGACCCAACACGTGAATGCTTGGACAAGCGCCTACTTGCGCGTACCGATGCAGAAGGCCACCTACAAGCCTTCAACATCGCCAAGGCAGTAACACGTTTCAGCATGGGGCTTTCTAAGAAAGATGAGACGGGTAAGCTTATTGACCGTTTTATTGAGCGTATTAACGCTAATAGTACAACTGGCTTTTGTGATGATAACCCTGAGGGTATCGGAGGAGTCTTTGATATTTACGGAATTCTCTCATTTGTTGTAACACGCCAGGCACTGCAGTTGCACTGCAACTCACACCTGCGCGACCGTAAGCTCCCGAGCTTGCGTACCCATGCAGAGAAATACCTAAAACTCCTGCCTGATCTTGTCCGTGCGGATGGCCTGGGCTGGACGCATGGCCGCGGTGTGGGTGCTTACGGGCAAATGCACTGCATCAGCCTCATCCTCCAAGCGATGCGTGATGGCTGGATTACCGCCGAGAAAAAGCCTTTGTACCTGGATGTACTGCGTCGGTTGTTCTACTTCTTCTTTGTGACCTACGTCGACCAAGAGCACGGCTACATGGTCATCCGTGATGCCGAGCGTAACACGATCGACAACCACACCACCCGTATGGCGAACTTTGATGCGGCACGTTACTTGTGTCAGTGGTCCCGCCTGGCTAAGTCTATCGGGGGGAGCTTAGAGCCTACACCAGTTCCTAGTAAAACTGCAGGCCGTTTTATCTTGTGTGACAAGGGCCACAAAAAAGAACAAGGCCTCTTTATTTACCAGCATGCTCATAGTGGGCTAAATCTACACCTGCCTCTTATGGGGCCTGGTAAAGAGCGCAGCTCAGACTCTTTGGCCTTCCCGCATTGCCCGGGTGTCTTTGATTGGCCAGTAAAAGCCTACCTCCCTGTGATGCTCCCGGAGCTTACCTTTGGAGAGCATGTATGTGTCCCTGCTTATTACGGTAAGCGAGTCACTACAGGCCTAGGCCCCCGTAACTCTTTTGTATTCCGCTACGAACAGCCCGAGCTTATCACCAAAGAAGGCACCTTGGTTCCTGGTATTGGTTCTTGTAAGGTTAGCTGGACTTTCGAGGGGAATAAGATCACGAGTGAATTTACCTTCATGGTCAAAAACCAAGTATCGCTCAATAGTATGCGCTACGTCCTGGCCTTGGGTGCACCCCACTCTGAATACCGTATCGGTACGACCTTCTGCTTGGGTGAAGAAAGCCTGCGCGCTGCTGTGTTGCATGATGATTTCCAGGCAAACTGGGCAGCTACAGAAACAGTGACCGAGGACCCAGAGCTACGGACTTACTACGGAAACCTGCACTACCTGCAGATCCTGAAGCGTGATCATGCTCTTGTCATGCGCCCTGGACAGCAATACCGCCTCACGGTAAGCTTTGACCCAGACATCGCCTTAGCTGACGAGTAAGCCTTTTTACGAATTAAGCAGGCCCTCTTGGGCTAAATTAAAAACACTATTATGGACAGTGTAAGCCCAAATGCAGACCTTAGAGCGCTCCTAAGCGCCCTTCAGCAACAGCCTAAGGAATCTGGCGGAGAGTACTATCACCATAGCATCTACAAGATCAGGAAAGATAACACTTACAGGGTGTTTACAGTCACCCAAGGGAGTGCTCCTGATAAGCTTATTTTTAAGACTTATGCTACCCTTAAGGGAAGGAATCTGCTCACCCCCCAGAAGCCTTTTTCTGAGCACACAGTCAAGGAAATCATAACCCCTAGACCCGACCCAGAAGACTTCCTGTCGATAGGTCTAGTCTGTGAACTTAGCGAAAGCGCCCAGACGACAGAAAACACTTGTGAGCGCCAAGAATACCTGATTAAGGCCTGCTTCCTTCTAGAAGGCGTTATATTAAATGACGCAGGGCAAACGAATGTCACAGCCCAAGCCCTGTACCTACTCGAAGACATATATTGTACTTACGAACATCTCCTGGGCCGAGACGACACACTGCAGTCAATAAAAGAGGCATTCCTTAGGTACCACCAGACTTACTATATAGTACCACGAGAAATACTCACTCAGAATAAATTAACTACATGGGTACATCTTAAAAAGAAAGGACTTTATAATAGTCAGGTTCTTAAAGAGGCTTTTAGCTCAAAAGGAGGCCCTGGAATCATTACCTCCTATCACATTAAAGCACACTTCAATGCTTATGGGCGCCTGCTTTCATTGACCCATGCCCGTGGGGAACTTTCTTTTACCAAGCTCCTTAAAAGACTCGAAATGCTTAGGGAAGAAGCCTCTCAAAAGCTTCATTCAGACCCTGATAAGATAAGATCAACCCTCTACCGAGAGCGGGTCCTTTCAATAACTGCTGCAGCTGTAGCCATCGCGCGTAAAGACAAGAGAGCAACAGTCGCAACAAGTACTGCAGTTGACCTACTAGAGGGCTGCAAATACCTGCTAGAAAAAATAAACCCAGATACGAATGCAACTTTTGGGAGCGAAACCGAAATCACTCACTTAAATAAACTCATTCAAGAATTTAATACTGCAGAAACCCCTTCAACGTAATTTATCTTATGGACAGACCTCCATCACCCCTTCCACCTTACGAACAATACTCTGGCTATGACTTCTGGGGAATAACTGAACTTAGTTTTACTCCTGCCTTTGCTCCTCACATCCCAAAAAACTACAGCTATTTTGGTACGCTAGAAACCCCTAAGCCGGCAATAGCCTCCCGTGCTGTGACCACAAGCAACGAAAAGAAAAACACAAATAACAACAAATCATAATCTTTAAAAAATTTTACCCCTTGCCACCCCTGTCCATCTGTGCGTAAATAGACTTCTAAGATGCCGACAAGCACAAGTGGAAAAAAACCGACACCAGTAAGATCCAAAGGGAAACTCTTTGCATGGTGTATCTGGGCGACTGTCGCCCTTTTTTATTTTTACGAATTCTTCGTACGTGTGGCTCCCGCCGTTATGGAAGAGGAGTTACAGCAGGCCTTTCGCATCAATGCGACTGAGCTGAGTGCCTCGATGGCAGTTTACTATTATATCTACGCTCCTTTACAATTAGTTGTAGGTATTCTATTCGACCGCTATGGTGGGCGCTTCCTATTAGTCCCTGCAAGTTTAGTCGTTGCGTTGGGGTGCTTTCTGTCAGTGATACCCATGGACAACGTCTGGATGCTTACCTTCGGGCGCTTCTTGATTGGTCTTGGGTCGGCCTTTGGCTTTATTGGGGTGATTTATATTGCCTCGGTCTGGTTCCCGATGCGGCGCCTCGCCTTAATCTCTGGAATGACCACCGCCTTAGGGATGGTTGGGGCGATGGTGGGCGAAGCGCCCCTGTCTGAAGCTGTCGACTGGTTTGGCTGGGAAAATTGCTTAATCGGAGCTGGTATTGCCGGAGCAGGCTTAGCCTTGCTGCTATGGCTTGTCGTCCCCCCCTCCCCCCCTTGGGAGCTTAAGCGCCGTAAGGCTCATTTCAAGCATGCCGAAGAGCATGGCATTGTGGCTGGGCTCTGGGAAGTCCTCAGGCACCCACAAACCTGGATCATCGGGACCATTGGAGCAGCTCTTTATTTGCCGCTGACTATCTTTGGAGACCTCTGGGGGGTGCAATATATTGTCAGTATTAGCGGAGCCAAAAAATCAATGGCTGCCGGAGCAGTCTCGATGCTCTATGTAGGCTGGCTTTTTGGTGGCCCGCTAGCCGGTTATCTTTCGGACCACTGGGGCAAGCGCAAGCTCCCCCTCTTGGTGAGCTGCGTGCTGAGCATAATCGTCATGAGCACAATGCTGCTCTTGCCGGAAGTCCCCCTGAAGGCGGTCTACATACTCCTGCTGCTTTTAGGCCTGTGCTCCTGCTCTCAGGTAATTGTCTTTATTGCTAATATGGAAATCCACCCCCAATACCTCCGGGGTACAGCTGCCGCGGCCATTAACATGGTGGTGATGGCTGTGGGCGGGATCCTCCAGATGCTTTTTGGCTACCTCTTGGACTTCAAAGAAGCTAGCTCGACCACTGAGATTATAACCCACTACAGTGCAAGCAGTTACCAAGTAGCTATGCTTGTAATCCCAGGGATGATGCTTATTGGACTGGTCTGCTGCTTCTTTATGAAGGAAAACTGTGGCCAAGATTAATTATTGACAAACCGTTTTCATAAACATACTATACGGACTTTAATTTTTGCCAATTATGGGGAAGTCACAAGTTCAGAGCATAGAGACGTTTGAGGGGACCCTTACCTTTGAGGTCTTCCAGGAAGAGTCAGGAGGCTTCGCGGCAGCATGCTACCAAGAAAATATTTATGCTGACGGGGATTCCCTCGAGAACCTTTATACCTGCATTAACCGAGAAATTGACAAGCGCTTCCAGGATAGACCAAAACCTGAAGCCCACCAGGTGCAACTTATTGTTTACAAGGCGTAAGTTTCACTCTTTGCTCAATACTATCTTATATGTCCGTTGCTGAAGCACCAAGCCCTCCTGTTTCGCGAAAGCGTAAGCCCAAGAAACAAACAAAGAAAGTGAATGAAGTTGCCGGCTGGCGTTTGTTAGTACTCTTTCCTTTGGCATTTTTGATGCGCTTGTGGTGTGCTACCTTGCGCTTCAGGTTCCCGGATGAAAGCTCTCGGCAAGCAGTTGAAGATACAAGCAAGCCTCTAGTGTGCTTATTTTGGCACAACAGGCTATTCATTGCGGCAGAGGCTTACCGTCGTTTCCGTAGCAAGCGGCGCATGTTTGGACTCGTCAGTGCGAGTAAGGACGGTGCGTGGTTGGCAGGCTTCTTTAAATTAATTGGCATTGGAGCTATCCGTGGATCAAGCAGCTATGGGGGCACGCAAGCAATCCGTGACCTCATCAGCGCATTGAAGGATGGGCACGATATTACCATTACCCCAGATGGGCCCCGAGGCCCGCTTTATGAGCTTAAGCCTGGAGCATTCTTAGTTGCCCGTAAATCACAAGCACCCTTGCTCTTAGGCTCTTGTAGCTTCAGTAGTGCCTGGCGCCTCAAAAGCTGGGACGGATTTTACCTACCTAAACCCTTCTCAACTGTTACCTTTCATTGCAAGTGCTACGACAGCCTTGATACCTTGCTTGAGAAGTACCCCGAAACAGGAGGCGCTCAACTCCTTAAACAAGAGCTTATGTCGATGACCCATGACGACGACCCCCGGGATACGTCAGGCAGCTGAGCAATCCGCAAAGGCTAGTTTTGACTTTGATCTATGTGCTTCGCCTCAAGAACGACTGCCTCATTACAAAGCGTTTTTATCTGCTCAGCTTAAGGCCTTGCGTCTAAAGCATGAAAGCATCGAAGCGGGAAAGCAAATCTGTCAAGACTACACCTACATCATGGATGTGCTCATCCGTAATATCTTTGCGTGTGCTTTGGCAACCTACAAACAGACCCATGAAGAGGCTTGCCCAGAGGTTAGCCTATTTGCCGTAGGCGGGTACGGGCGCGAAGAACTCTCCCCGCATAGTGACATCGACCTTGTTTTACTATGCCCGAAGATTGAAGAGGAACATGCCCTTAATGCCCTCAAAGAGACCCTAGCCAATGCTATCCTCTACCCCATTTGGGATCTTGGCCTGCAGGTGGGCTATGCTCTGAGGACGACTCAAGAATGCCTTGAGCAAAGTAAAAACGACATTGCCACCCTTAATGCCCAGCTGGATGCGCGATTAGTCTGTGGGTCTAAGGCGCACTTTGTGAACTACCTCAATGCCTTTCAAAAGCATTTTAAAAAACAAGATGTTCATGCTTACGTGCATGACTATTTAGAGCAACAAGAGTACCGACACCAGAAACATGAAACGACTGTATTCCTCCAGGAGCCTGACATTAAGTATGGTACAGGGGGGCTAAGAGACCTCCAAGGCATCCAGTGGATGGGGCAAATGCTTTTGGGATCTTCACGCCTAGATACCTTACGCAAAGAGGCTTATCTAGAAAAAGATGAAGTCCTGCAGCTCAAGCAGGCATATGACTTTTTGCTGCGCGTGCGTAATGAGCTGCATTTCCAGAGTAAGCGCTACAATAATATTCTAACTTTAGATAAACAACCCAAGATAGCTAGCAAACTTGGGTATAAAGGCCCGGCCTTAAGCGCAGTAGAGGCCTTCATGAAAGACTACTACACACATGCTCAATTCATCTACAGACTCTCTCAACACGTAGGACGGTCTTTTGCTAAAGCCAAGCCTGCAAAAACTAAAAAGAAAACAACACCAAAACTTTCTGAAGGAAAGTCAACAGCAGGGTTTATCCTTAAAGACCACACCTTCAGCACGAATAACAAAAATGTATTTAAGGAAGACCCAGAGCGCCTAATTCATATCTTCCGCTACTGCCAAGAACTCGGAGCCCATCTAGACTTTGAGCTGCAACGCCTCATTACTAAAAACTTGAACCTTATTACGGACGAGCTGCGTAATTCTGAGCAAGCGAATGCAACGTTTTTAAACATCTTAGAAGGCCATGGACAGGTCTACCCGATCCTCTCGACTATGCATTCATTAGGAGTGCTAGAGCGTTTCATGCCAGAGTTTGGGAAACTCTCCTGCCTTGTACAGCACGAGCTTTACCACCGTTATACGGTTGATGCCCATACTTTAAATGTTATCAAAGAACTCGACCAGGTGGTTATTAATGAAGGCAAATATGCCCGTAACTACCATGAGGCGCTTGAAGCGGTCACAAACCCTACCTTATTGTATTTAGCTGCGCTATTCCATGATATCGGGAAGGCCTATAGTATAAAGAGGCATGCCTTACGAGGGGTTGCTATTGCCAAGCCTATACTCAAGCGCCTAAAGATCTCCCAAGAAAGCCAAGAAGAGATCTTGTTTATTATAGAGCACCACTTGCATATGGCACGCATCTGGCAAAAAGAAGACATTGATGATGTGCGAACAACTCAGGCTTTTGCTTCATTTATAGAAAACCCTGACCGCCTTAGACATTTATACATACACACCTTTTGTGATGCACGCGGAACCACACCCAGCTTATGGAACCCTTATAAAGACACCCTACATACGCTCTTATACCGCCGCACGCTCAATGAATTTACCGATCAGTCTGAGCTTGAAAAGGAACAAGCCCAGCGCAAAGCAAATATATTTGAGGACCTCTTAAACAGTACCCAAGAAGTCATCACTCGTGAGGAAATTGAAGCACACTTTAACTCCCTCCCGAGTAGTTACTTTAGCTATAACACCCAAGAGGAAATTGAGCAGCACATCATCATGGTGCATGAACTCTTACAGCACATTGAAACGGCTCCTCAGGAAGAAGCACTGCTGCCAGTCATCCATTGGACAAAAACCCCAGACTCTAAAATAACAACGGTGCATACCGTTTCTTGGGATAGACCCGGGCTATTTTATAAATTAGCCAGTGCTTTTTGTTTATCAGGCTGGAACATCTTAGGGAGTAAAGCGATCTCTAGAGACGACAACATTATTTTAGATACCTTCCACCTAGAGTGCCTCTCCCAGGATCCTGCTAAACAAGAAAAAAGTAAAAAGCTCTTTCAAAAAAAAGCCCGTGAGGCCCTTATTGAAGGAAAAGATTTAATCCCTGAGATCATTTCACTCCAAAAAAAGAAAAAATCATTTTTCACGAAGCCTGACATTAATATTGAACCTAAGGTCGATGTGGTGTCAGTAGCTTCTCGAAACCAGGTTATCGCCCACATTGAAGCCAAAGATCATATAGGCTTGCTCACACGCCTCTCAAAAACCATGCTCGATCATGGTTTTGACATCAGCTTTGCTCGAGTCCTTACCGAAAATGACGTTGCTCAGGATACTTTCCATCTAAAATCTTTAAACCCCCTAAAAACCTTACAAAAACACCAACTTGATGCTTTGCGCGAAGCCTTATTTGTCATCGGGTTGCCTGAAAAATAATAGCTATTATGGGTAAATCAACCAGAAACCTATGGACTGAAAAGCTCAGCAAGGAGCCCACCGAAAATGTTCCTCACTGCCGTGAAGATGCCTTGGATATTGGACCTTCTTTCAAGGGCACTGTATTGGGGATAGACCCAAGTTTACGCGGGACAGGACTAGCTCTACTCGATTTTAACACCAAATCTGCCCCTCATTTGATTTATAGCGAGACCTTACGCCTCAAGCCCGAACTGACTATGGCTGAGTGCCTGGCCTCGATCTTTGTAGCGGTGACTCATATCCTAGAGACCCGTTCGGTAGACCATGTTGCCTTTGAGCAAACGATCTTTGTACAAAACCAAAACACTGCCCAAGCCCTGGGAGCGGCAAAGGGGGCTGCGATGGCTGCGGTAGGCCTAAAAGAAAAGCCTGTCTTTGAGTACCCGCCTCTACGGATCAAGCAGGCCGTCGTGGGCTTTGGAAAAGCGAGTAAAGAGCAAGTAGCTAAAATGGTGATGCAGCTCCTTAAGCTTGATAATGAGCTACCTTTTGATGAGTCAGATGCTGCAGGAGTTGCTGTGTGTCATGCCTTTACGCATAAAGAAAAGAAGGCAGTAGCTTGCTCCAAGGCATAAAAAGATAACATAATATCATTATATTGTAAATATCTAAGACTTGCTTATTGGCCACAGCTCTGTTGTTATAACCGGGAAATAGGCTTCAGGGGAGGGGTATGTTTTTACGTTCTTCTTTTTTTCGGCCTGACCAACAGCATAAGGAAATTGCTTTCCTTAAAACCATCGAATCAAAGGCTATCCAATGAATATTGTAAAAAACATCTTCAAGAGACTACTGGCTCTTATCGCTATCGCCTACGTAGGCTACGCCATTTTCGCACTATTTTTCGCCCACCCATTAATCTTCCCTGCGCCAAAGCCTACTTACCAGGACTCTAAGCATATCATGAAGCTCACGCTAGAAGATGGCTCTGAGATTTCTGCACGCTACTGGCCTAACCCTGAGGCAGAGCACACCCTCCTTTATAGCCATGGTAATGGCCAAGATATCGGCATGATCACCCCCCTTATGGAGAAGTACCAGGCCGCAGGCTGGGCAGTCCTAGCGTATGACTACCCTGGCTATGGAACTAGCCACGGAGAGCCTTCTGAAGAAGGGTGCTACCAAGCAGTCAATGCTGCCTATGCACACCTCACCGAAACCTTGGATATCGACCCGAGTGAGATTGTTCTTTACGGGTACTCTTTAGGGAGCGGACCCTCTACAGACCTGGCTAGGCGTGAACCTGTAGCCGGACTTATCGTTGAAGGTGCTTTTGTGTCTATCCATGGTGTATACACCCGCTACAACCCGCTTCCTTGGAATGTCTTTAATAACATTTGCAAGCTTGAGGAAATCGAGGTGCCTTCACTCTTTATCCACGGAACTGAAGACACCGTCGTAGCCTTCTGGAATGGGCAAGCCCTGTACAAGGCTTCTCAGGCCCGCAAGATGGCACTTTGGGCCGAAGGTGCAGCGCACGGAAACCTCATCGACCTAGAGGGTGAGCGCTACTGGAACACGCTTGAAAAGTTTAAAAACTCATTGTAAGATCACCAGGGTATGAGTACTGCCCTGTTGATTATCCATGAGAACGTAGAGGAAATGGAGGCGATTACGCCTTGGGACCTACTCCGCCGCGGCGGAGTGGACCTCACCGTTGCCTCCCGAGAAGACTCCCTAACCGTTAAAGCCAAAGAAGGGGCAACCCTCACTGCGGATGTTTCCCTAGAGGAAGCCCTTAAGAAAGACTATGACTGCATCATCCTCCCCGGGGGGCCTGGAGTCATGCAGCTTAAGGATGACGAACGGGTATTGGACGCAGTCAAAAGCTATGCCGCCCGAGAGAAGCTTGTTGCAGCAATCTGTGCGGCGCCCCTGGTCCTCCAAAATGCGGGTGTACTCGAAGGCAAAAGCTTTACAGCACACTTTAGCGTACAAAACACCCTACCCGCTTTAGAGATGAACGCGCCCGTTGTCGAAGATGAGAATCTTGTGACCTCCCAAGGGCCCGGTACGGCAATTCCTTTCTCCCTGAAAATCCTTGAACGCCTCGAAGGCCAGGACGCCGTCGAGCAAGTTAAAAAAGCCATCTGCCTACCCTCATGAGTAACGGTAATACCCATTTTGATTTTATAGTTATTGGGGGCGGTAGTGGTGGCTACGCAGCTGCAAGAACCGCCCATGATCATGACAAAAAAGTGGCTATCGTCGACGGGGCTGAGCAACTCGGCGGGCTTTGTATCCTACGTGGTTGCATGCCCTCTAAGACGCTCATTTACTCTGCCGAGATTGCTCACCTGGCTAACCATGCAGAGCAATTTGGCCTAGATATTCCTTCGGCCAAGGTAAACATGGCGGCCCTCCAAGCCCGTAAGCAAAAGATTATTGGAGAGTTCACCGACTACCGAGTAAACGAGCTTGAGTCAGACCGCTTTACGCTCTTTCGCCATCATGCAAAATTTATTGATCCTAAAACAATTGAGCTAACGGACGGAACTAAGCTGACTGCAGATAAGTTTATTATCAGCACCGGCTCAAAAATTAATACCCCACCAGTCCCTGGTTTGGCCGAAGCGCCTACACTCACCAGTGATGATATCCTTAGCCTCGATGCGCTACCTGAAAGCATGATCGTTTTGGGGGGTGGCGTCATTGCCTGCGAGCTTGCGCAATTCCTTTGCCGAGCAGGCGTGAAGGTCACCCAGATCCAACGCAGCCCCTTTATCCTCAAAGAAGGCTCCCCTAAGGCTGCTGCGGCACTTCAAGAAGCTTTACGGGCAAATGGCATCGAGCTGTTTACTGACACCACACTGAAGTCCATTGACTACCAGAACGGGCAAATCACAGCGAGTTTCGAGCATGAGGGCAAGACAGTGATGCGTAATGCGCAAGTGCTCTTTAATGCGATGGGGCGCAAGCCTGCTACGGCCGAGCTTAACCTTGAGGCTGCTGGGATTGATCTACTCAAAAGTGGGCACATCAAAACGAACGAGTACCAGCAGTCTACTAATAAAAATGTTTATGCTGCGGGTGACTGCGCAGGCCCGCACGAAATTGTGCATATTGCAATCCTTCAAGGGGAATGCTCAGCGCACCATGCTTGTGGTAAGCCTGCTACACCTGTGAGCTACCGTGACCTCACCAAAGTTATTTTTACAGACCCTCAAGTCGCCTCAGCAGGCTTGAGCGAGAAAGACCTCAAGGCCCAGAGCATCCCCTATATTAGCGCAGAATATGCCTTTGAAGACAACGGGAAGTCTATCCTTATGGATGCGCTTGAGGGCTACGTGCAAATCTTCGCACATAAAGAAACAGGCCAGGTACTTGGGGCCGAATGCGTGGGTAAAGACGCTAGCGAGCTCATCCACTCTTTAGCAGTAGCTGTCACACTGAAGGCTACTGTGCATGGATTACTCAAAGTACATTGGTACCACCCTACCCTCGCAGAGATTTGGACTTACCCGCTTGAGGAAATTGCCGAACAGCTCAGCTCAGACAAGGAGCACCCAGCCTGCATTATCGAGTACCATTAGGATTCAGCTAAATAATCAAAATTACCACCAACCATCATAAAGAGGATGGAAAGGAATTGTTTCATATTCCATAGAGTCTGATTCAGAGTCAGTGTCAGGTTCTATCACTCCATCAACCAAACTTAAGAAATTCTCTCCTCCTGGGCTGAGCGCATAAGGTTCTTCCTCCTTAGCAATAACCCAAGATAGATTTTCGTCATATTTTTGCTGCAACACATCAAAAGCTATTAATTTCTTTTGCTGCACGAGCTCCTGCACTTGAATTTTTGCTAAGCGTATATGAGCCATGTTAGTAGTCTTAAACCCTGCCTTACAGACCATTTCTTCTAATGCCCTAGGGTGGCCTTGGTATTGTCCATGGGCGCGCATACGATCCCACAAAGACCAATCACTGAAAATATTTTTAGCGATAGACTCTATTTTCACATGCTCTAGCTTGAGCCAATCCTTATTTTCTGTCTCAAAATCAAGGCCGTTTTCTTCGCACAAGACAAAAAATAAGCTCATTAAAAACAAACTCTTACACGAAGACCAAGCACAGTTCCCCACTTTTTGTTCTCCTTGAGTGACCTCATAGAAAGGAGGATAACGCCCTACCCATTGCTTCCAGGAAGACTCACTAATTTCAAAACCACAATTAAAAAACAAGTCTTCAGAAAATTCACTTTCGCATTCAGTTTTTCGCCTAATTGTCTGTGAGGTGAGCCTAAACATTCGGCTTCGTGAGGCATACCCACGGTTACATGCGGCCTGATAGTTGCCATAGTTGACGAAGCCAACGGCATGATTATATGTTTGGGCATCACACTTCATGATAAAAGGAATTGCTAGCTTCTCTCCCTTTTTAACGGCAACAGCTAGCTCCGAATTGCTTAACGCATGTGGCTGCGTTAACATCCTCAAGACAGATTCCTTTACCTGAGTAGAAAGGCTTAAAGCATTTGTCTTAAAGTACTCTGTGATGGACTCTACCAAAGCAATGCTCATTAAGTTATCGAATTCACTTCCTGTAAGTGTATCACTATCCACCCCAGCCAGTTTTTCGATACTACAACGGTGTGCTAGGAGCTTGCGCTGCAAAGGCTCTGACTGCTCGATAGCTTTTTGGTAATAACGGATAGCCTCCTGCTGTGTATAGGCACTTTTGAAGAGCGCTTCAGTAACATCAATCAATGCTTTTTGGGATAAAGCCGAGACTGAGTCTAACAAAGGCTTTAGACAGAGTGCGACCTGCGGATGTTCCCATCGACTTAGATTCTTTATCAGTCTTAAAGCAGATGAATAGTCTTCTTTAGTATAAGCCACTGACTTACACTCTCCCTCAATCACTTGAAGCACGAGTGATTCGTGCTCAGGGAATGGAGACTGAATTAAGAGCTCGGCTGAGGCTAATGTACAGAAGCGCGCATTCATTAAAACCACAAGCCTGTCCCATAATAAATCTTTCTTCTCGGGAACATGATCCCACAAGAATTTAATCGCACAATAAACACAACCAGACTCCCTATTTAAGGGGTGTTCTGTTATCCTCAGGGCAGCTGAAGTGAGCTCGTCCTTAAGCAGATCAACCCCATCTTTTCTCATAAACAGGAGGATTAAATCAAAAAGATCTTCTTCATCGAGGTCTTGAGCACAAAGGAGAGACTTGTAGTGGGCAACCCAGCCGCTAGGAATACCCTGCCCTTCTTCTCTGGACAAAAGAGCATTCAAGGCATTCAAGCGTATTTTAGAAGGCAGGGTTAAATCTTCAACTAATGGGAACAATAGAGTACCGCCATACCCAGAGACAGAAGGATCTTCAGAATTCAGTAGAACATTGCAAATAGCCGAAAGCGCACGACACCTATAAGGAGAAGGAATGCTAGCATCATAAATAACCTCCAAGAGAGCAGTCACAGTGACTATGTCCTTAGGGTTTTTGAGTAAAGTCGTTTCACAGAGGCCTATAAAATTTAAAAGGGTCTGCCCCTTACGATCAGGCAACTGCTGATACAATGAAGGCAGCAGCCCTCCAAAAGCCTGCACTGTTGGCATATTTCCACTAATATCCATACCCAAAACTGATACAATGATATCGAATTTGGTCAAGGACAAAAGCTTTGATAGCCTGGCCTTATTCATGCTAAGTTCTTTGTATGTCGACAAACAAAGCAATCAAGCCTGATAAGTTCCTGGTAGACCTCCTAAATGCGCGCTCCCCTTCTGGGTTCGAGTTTGAAGCGCAAGCTGTTCTAAACAAATACCTTAAGCCCGCTGCAGACCGCTACGAAAAGGATGCTCTAGGTAACCGCATCGCGACCCTTAACCCCAAGGGCGACCCGATCATCATGCTTGCTGGTCATATGGATGAGCTGGGGCTAATGGTCCGCTATGTTGACCCCAAGGGATTTATATACTTTGACACCATTGGTGGCCATGACCTAAGCATCATCTCTGGACGCCGCGTTTGTATCCTCACCAGTAAGGGCGTTGTCAAAGGCGTTACCGGGAAGCGTGCTGTACACCTCATGGATGCAGAAGACCGTAAAAAGACCCCAAAGCTCCATGAGATGTGGATCGATATCGGTGCGAAGAGCGACAAGGAAGCCCTGAAGCTTGTGTCTATTGGAGACCCTATTGTTTACGACCATGGCTTTGAGTTGATCCGCGGCAGCATTGGAGCAGCCCGTGCCTTTGATGACAAGGCGGGGTGTTATGTTGTGTCTGAAACCTTACGCCGCCTTTCTAAGCTTAAGAAGAAGCTCGCTGCCTGTTTGGTCTCTGTGGCAACCGCTCAAGAAGAAGTTGGCGTGCGTGGAGCAACCACGTCAAGCTTTTCGGTAAACCCGCACATTGCTATTGCTGTGGATGTGGGGCATGCTACCGACCACCCGAATTGTGATCCTAAGCGCTTTGGTAAGTTTGAAATGAGCAAGGGCCCTATTATTAGCCGCGGGCCTAATACGAATCCGATGGTCTTTAAAAAGCTTACGGATTGCGCGAAGAAGCTTAAGATCCCTTACCAAATAGAGGCGGACGCTCGCCCTACAGGAACAGATGCACGTGTTATGCAAATGGCACGCCAAGGTGTGGCTACCGGGTTGATCTCCATCCCGCTGCGCTACATGCATACACCGAGTGAAATGGTAGACTTAGCTGACGTAGAAAACGCGGTTAAGCTCTTAGTCGGCTTTGTGCAGAGCTTTAAAAAAGGCGAGCACTGTCACTTCTAGTCTTCTAGAGCGTGTTTCAGTGCGCCCTGGAGCTCTGGGTAGACATAGGTAAACCCTAGGTCAGAAAGCTTTTGAGGCTTTAAAGGATGGTCTGCGAGTAGTAGCTCGCGCGCCATCTCCCCGATGAGCATGCGTAATAACCATGAAGGGACACGCATCCATACACGCTTCCCTAAAACGGAGGCAAGGGTTCGGGCAAACATACTATTGGTAACGGGCTGAGGTGCTACCGCATTAATCGGGCCTGACCAAGCCTCATCGACTAAGCCATAATGAACCATCCGCACAACATCGTCTAGCGCCACCCAGCAGACACGTTGTTTTTTGCGCCCTACACAGACAGGAAAAGCACGCTGAAAAAGAGGGACCATTTTAGCAAGCACCCCTCCCCCTGCACCAAGCACTGTTCCAAAACGAAACTGGATAACACGTGTACCTGCTTCTTCCAGAGGGATTGCTGCGGCCTCCCAATCAGAACACACATGTGCTAAAAAACCATCTCCTTGAGGGGAGCTTTCTGTTAGTGGGTCGGTAAAAGGGCCCGGACCATAGTAGCCTGAGGCCGAGGCTGCAATAAAGACTTTCGGACGGACCTTGCACTGCAATAGTTGCTCACAAAGGAAGCGAGTGCCTTGTATTCGAGTGAGCGCGATCTGCTTTTTCTTATAGGAGCTCCACCAACCAAAGACAGGCTCCCCAGCTAAGTGGATTACAGCATCGAGATTCTCTAAAGCTTCTGTGTCGATCGTTAAGGCAATGGGGTTCCAATGAAAGGTATCGGGCCTCTTCGTATGGCTTAAAGGGATAACGGTATGACCTTGAGCACTGAGGGATTCACTAACCGCACGCCCCACCAAACCGGATGCACCGGTGACAAGAATACGAAGGGGCTTTTGCGTAGGGAGTTCCATAAAGGTTTATATTATCATAAAACCAGATACTTATTGCTTCAAACAAAAAACCAAGGCTTTAGCGGCGGGTAAAGGCTCTCGCCATGAGCGCACATAAGTGCGTGACCCTACTACGCTAAAGCTACGAAGGGCACAGTTAAGAGAACGCAGGCAGTAACGCTAACTTAACAGATCGAACACTTGTTTTGTTCGATTTGGAATTACAAAGTAATTTCAAATATTATTAGGCCAAAGGCGGGATGAGCTACAAGGCAGAGGTGAAGGATTTCGCTGTGAGCGCACACAAGTGCGTGATCAAGAAAACGTAGCCTCTAACGCAGTAGATCGCCCGCCTTTGGCCTAATAAGCGCTCTTGGGGGGGAAGAATACTTGCCAGGCCGTGCGAATAATGAGGCCGATGTCCATGCTGAAGCTCCAGTTGTCGACGTATTCGAGATCGTAGTGGACACGTTTGTGGAGCATGTCGAGGCGTTTGATTTCACCGCGGTAGCCGCGGGTTTGGGCGAGGCCGGTGATGCCGGGTTTGGCGAACTGGCGTTGGCGGTAGACGTCGACGTATTGGGCGAAGATATCGTCGTGCTCGCGGAAGTGAGGACGGGGGCCTACGACACTCATATCGCCGATGAGGACGTTTATAAACTGAGGGAACTCATCGAGGCTGGAGCGGCGTAGGAAAGTACCGAGGGGGAAGATGCGTGAGTCATTGGCGCTGGCTTGAGTACCCTCAGAAGCTTTGCTGGGGTCTTGGTAGCGCATGGTGCGGAACTTGTAGATCCAGAAGGTCTTCCCGTTGATGCCGCAGCGCTCTTGCTTAAAGAAGAGAGGGCCGCGTGAAAAGAAAAGGTGGATGAGGGAAACAAAGAGACACAAAATAGGTAAAACAAAAAGAACGACAGGTAAGGATATGGCTAAATCCAGCATGCGTTTAGTAAACTGATTGACGGGATTGCCTAAGGGGTCTTCTTTGAGGGCAAAAAAGGTGTGGGGGCCTTCTTGAATAACGTGGAGCGGGCGCTTAAAATATTGCTCCCAAGGGTTATAAATAAGGACACGGCAGCCTTCTTTCTCACAGATTTGCATGATCTCGTGGACTTCTTCTTGGGAGTCATGCGTGCCTAACAGAACAATTTGGCTGACATTACGCTCGCGCATCACACGAGGTAAATCTAGCAGACCGCCTAAGATAGGCGTGTGTAGAGGAATGGTGCTTATGCCTTTGTCTTTTCCATCAAAAGTGATCAGCCCGATGATGTTAAAGCCTAAATGCTGACTCTCATGGAGCCATTTCTCGACTCGGGCACACATCTCGGGGGAACCTACTAATAAACAGGCCCGTATGTTTTCCCCACGAAAGACCAGGCGCGATAAAAATACGGGCAGCTTGCTATTTAAGAATAAAAGGATAACCCAACTTAAAAGGACAAAATAACCGATGAATAAACGACTGATGTCTTTATCCTTTGTCGCGAAAATGATCGTCGTCATGACGAGCAAGAGGACCAAGGTCTGCCGGTTGGTTACATCCCAAACATCTGCCCACCTAACTTTACCCAAATTTAGGGTGAGGTATTGGGTTGAATTAAAGGTTATAAAACTACTAGCCACAACGCCACCCAGGAACAGGGGCAAATTAACCATGTGGTATTCGATCGTGCCTAAAAACTCCGCTGCGACAACAAGCAATAAGCAAAAGAATAAGGGTTGCCAAATAAGGAGGATAAGGCTGTGAAGTGTGTAAAGACCTTGAGAGCGACTGGGGACCATAAGGGTAGATGGGATATACTATTATTAATAATAGCATATTACCCACCCCATTGGCAATCCCAAAGTGTATCCCTAAGTCCCGCTAGTAGAACAAGTTCCTATCTAGGCTACGGTAGCGGATCGCTTCTAAAAGGTGCGGAGTCTGGATGCGCTGAGAATCCTCTAGGTCAGCAATGGTTCTGGCGACCTTTAGGATCCGGTCGTAGGCACGGGCCGACAGGTTTAACTCAGAGAACGCCTTCTGGAGTAAATCCCCCTGGGACTTATCGATTGAGCAGTACTGGCGGATCTGGCCATGGCTCATATTCGAGTTACAGGTTGTCCTTGTGTTATTGAAGCGCTTCTTTTGACGCCCCCGAGAGTGCTCAATACGCTCGCGCAAGGTCCCCGAGCTCTCGCCGGATTGCTCAGAACGTAACTCCTCGAGCGCTAAGGCTGGAGCATCAATATGGATATCAATACGATCAAGCAAAGGACCACTAATACGAGAGCGGTAACGTTGCACTTGCGGAACCGAACAGCGACACTCGCGCTTCGGGTCCCCCATGTAGCCGCAAGGGCACGGGTTCATTGCAGCTACGAGCATGACTGAGGACGGCAGTGTAATTTTACCCGCACTACGAGAGATTGAAACCTCCCCCTCCTCTAGAGGTTGGCGCAAAACCTCTAGAGCCGAGCGCTTAAATTCTGGAAGCTCATCCATGAACAACACACCATTATGCGCTAAGGAAATCTCCCCAGGGCCCGGGATACTCCCCCCGCCTAACAAGCCTACATCGCTAATCGTGTGGTGTGGGGAACGGAATGGGCGTTTGAAAGTCTTCTGGGCATTACTCAGTGTCATCCCAGCTGCGGAATGAATCCCCAAAATTTCGAGGAATTCATCCAAGGAGGGTTCGGGCATAATCCCTGGGATACGCTTGGCCACCATAGACTTCCCTGAACCCGGTGGGCCAATCATTAGTAGATTGTGCCCACCGGCCACAGCGACTTCTACAGCACGCCGTAAAGCGCGTTGTCCCTTAATCTCTGCGAAGTCTACCGCTAATTCTTCAGGGATCTCTTGACGAAAGGCACTGTCCTCTGGCCCCAGGGGAGCAATGTCTTTCTCTCCTAACAAAAAGCGTACAGCCTCGTCCAAGGAGCGTACCGGGTAAACAGGTACATCTGCAACTAAAGCAGCTTCATCAGCACTTTGTGGGGGGAGTAACACCCCTTTTTTCTTTTGTTTGCGCGCTAGTAGCGCTAAAGCTAAGCCCCCGCGGATGGGGCGAGTCTTCCCGGATAAGCCTAACTCCCCCGCGACTAAGTACCCCTCGAGCACTTCCTTGGGAATTTGGTTACTTGCTGCCAAAAGACCCAAAGCAATCGGTAAGTCATACAAAGGCCCCTCCTTACGGATATGGCCCGGAGCTAGGTTGATCGTGGTACGAGTCTCTGGGGGGCGGAACCCTGTGTTAGAAAGTGCAGAAAAAACTCGATCTTGGGACTCTTTGACGGCAGTATCGGGCAGTCCTACTAATATGAAGCGTAGTTCGCCCATTTCACCCGTGTTCACCTCAACCTGAACCGGATGGGCTGAGACTCCTTGCAGGGCACCTGATGAGACTATAGATAGCATAGGTCCTATTTATGCATGAACATTTGTTCATGTAAAGAAAAATCTTAGGATTTAGTCAAAAAAGCTAGACATATCCATTAATAATACTATTGTCTCATTAATTAAATTAATAGCACAACATCATGGACCGCCTTCAACAGACACACGTAAGCACTTACTCAAACCAAGAACCTAAGCCTTCCAACTCAGGGCACAGTGGCCTATCTCCTGAAAACAGCAGAAGCGTAAACTCTAGCCCTGAGCAAGTACGCCCCTCCCATGGCAGACGAGGAAGCATTCACCGTATGAAAAAATTTGGGTCTTCGTTAGCCATAGTCACATTATCTTTTGGCAGAAGGAATAGTAAAGACATAGAAGAAAAACCTTTCACCCTTGGGTCACGTTCTGTTCGCCTTTCTACTAGTGCCCCGAATTCTCCGAGAGAGCGCAAGAACTCAAACTCCGACCTAGAACGGCGCTCCTCCTCAGGGAACCCGAAACAAAAGGTTATCAATTTAAGCCCGAAGACCATGAGCTTGAGTTCGCTTAAGAACGCACCGCGTCTTAAGCCTGCCTCTATCTTAAAGAAGGGGATTCATTTCCAAACGCCTACCAAGGAAACATTTCAAAAACCCTCTAAGCCAGTAATCGGCAGACGCAGTATACTGAATCTCACACGTGAGGAAGCTGCGCAACTAACACCAGAACAAGCCCAAAAATTAGGCTACAAAAAGGTACTCGAAACATTAGCGCTCATCATAAGCAAGATGGAAAAAGAGCGCGCGCAACACCTGAAAACCCAGCAAGGACAGATTGCACACATTCTTAAAAATCCTGACAAACTCCAGGAAGAATATATTGCACAGCTCGTACAAACCTCTAACGATTTCTTCCAGTCAACCCATAAAGCCTTTGAGATTACCTTGGCCAATATTCACTATAATCATGATACGGTTGAATTTCTCCTCACACAAGGGGCACCTACAAGCAAAGAAGCCATAGAAACAGCACTTGCAATCCATGAAGGCAGCATAAAGCTTGAGGAAAAAGTCAAAGTTTACTCAAGCTTAGGTAAGGCACCCCATGAAGTCATTAAGAGGCTTAAGAACAAAAAAATCCACACAGAACCAGCCGAGAAAAAGCTAAAGAAGCGCGCACCCGAACACCGTGTTGCGCCTGTTATAGACGACCTCTTCATAAACCCAATAGAAATTGATGTTCAATGGGCTAAAGACCAAACAGATACAGAAACAGATGGCCATAGGATCGCTTTTCGTTGCCTTAATAAGGCTCTTTATCACTCTACCCAAGAGCTAAAACAGCTAGAAGAAAAAACTCTTAACATTCACTCACCTGAGCGTCAGGCACTCATTACAGCGATCTCAATAGATTCTTCTGATACTGCAGAAGAGGCGCTATCTGCCTATGATAAGAAATATGAAGAATATAGAAAAACTGAGATCGAGCTACTCAAAGAGCAAATTGAAACACTTCGAGTTAACTATTTGCTCATTATTAAAGACAAGCTAGTAAATTTGAAGAAGCAACTTCCAGGAGGCATGGGGGCATTTATCCGGCGCAAAGTGTCAGACCTTGGCTCAAAAATCCTGGAAGGCTCAAATACCCCAGAGACTAACAAGCGGATCCTGCTTGAGGTTGAGGTTAAGCAACTCGAAGGTGTGTACGAGGGAATCGAAAAGGCTCTAAAAGACAGTGGTTACCAATTCGCCTAAAACAGAGCATTGCTTGAGGCTGATCCTTTCACCATAACTTATTGATCATTAACAACTAAAAACAGAATCTCCGAATAAGCTGGTATTATTTATTTATTAATAATATAATATTAAAAGTAAAATAATAACTAGGAGAGCTGAGCTATGCCAAACATTCGACCAAACAACCCAAACCGGCCTTCAAATGAGGGGCAGCAACCTGCAGAAAGACCACAACGGCGAAGCAGACCACTACTGCGCAGAACAAACTCTAGTGCGCCCAGAAGGGTCACCCAGCGTATCCAAAGAGAGTCTTCACTTAGAAGGCTATCCAGGCAACTTTCTGGTCAATTTTCAGGGTTCACGCGGCAAGTATCCCGGACCTTTTCACGCCAAAGCAGGAATAGTCAAGAATTAGCAGAAGACGTCCAGGACAAAAAAGTAGAAGAACGTAGAACACAAAAACCAAAGAAAAACTCCTTCAACCCAATAAAAAAAGCGAAGCAACTCAAAAAGAGAATGCTAGCAAACCCCACTCATGACATGCTCCTAGAAATGTCATCTGAGGAAATGGAGACTTACGGCAAAGAGTGGATTTTAAAGGTATTCAATCACTACATTGATGGCATGAAAGCTCAGGTTGAGGAAAGAGAGGTTATCCTAAAGAATAGATTCAAAGACCAAGAAAACAGGATCAACGAACTTGAGGACAGAATCATAAAAACTGAAGATGATCTCGCTAATGTTGAGGGATCTGACGAAGAAGTAGAGGCCCGCATGAAAGATCTAGAAGCTCAGATTAAATCATATGAGCGCGAGATCTTCGACATTGATGGTAATATGACTACTATAAAGCAAGATGCTAGGCTTAGCCCTGAATACAAAGCATTTGAGAGAAAGCTTCATAATCTTCAAAAAAAGCGAGATGAGCTTGAACATGAGCTCAATCCTCCTGAGCGTTCTAAAAAAGATAAGAGTATATCTTTCAAAGAGGAGGAATAACAAGCAAGCGGCCCCCTATCCGCCCCTGACTCAGGGAAATTGCTGTTTCTGGGCAAAAAATCCTTGCCAAAAGGCTCCTGAATTGGCTTCCTAAGTACTTCCTATTTACGGAACTTGCCAGGGTAGCTCAGTGGTAGAGCAGAGGACTCATAAGCCTTTGGTCGGGAGTTCAAATCTCCCCCCTGGCACCACCTAAAGAGAGACGGATCTCAAAAGCTCTGCAACCCCGACCATTCCCCTAAAGCCGGCTTATCTTTCGCCCTTATATTCGGGAAATTCAAAGCAAAGAGCGTATACTCCCCCTCTACAGAGTCACATGTAATCCCTCCGCCTAGGCCTTCTAGCACGAGCTTACAAAATGGCAGGCCAATCCCAGTACCGTGGCGCGTTTGGGTGTAGAAGCGGTCAAAGATCCGAGGGAGCACTCTAGGGGCAATCCCTGAGCCAGTGTCCTTAACGTACAGGGTGCTGACAGACCCTGAGGATTCTGTCCATAAGTGGATTTCCCCCTTATTTGCTGCGCGCACGTAATAAATGGCATTCTTGAGCAGGTTAAACAAGACGTGCTTGATCAAGGTTGAGTTGCCCCGGAAATTAAAATCATGCGCGCAATCCCAGTGGATTAATTGACGCTCATTCGGGAAGAACGGATACTCCTCAAGCGCAGTGTCCACACATGCCTGAATCGAACAAACCTCTCCTTCGGCATCCAGAGGGAGCGGCTTTAGGTTCATCAGGAACATATCAATCATCGAAAGGGCCCCCTGGATAGTCGTCTGCTGATCCTCAGGCAGTTCCTTAAGGTAGGCTACTTTATGGGGCGGCAGTGTCTGGACGGGTAAGCCTGCTTGCTGGGCCTGCTTGTACCCATCTAGCAGAGGTGTAAAACTCTCCTGCACAGAACGCGCACTCTCTGATAGGGCGATCAGCGGCGTGCGCATTTCATGAGCAATCACACCGCCTAAGGTCTTGAGTGTTGTGTAGCGCTCATCCTCAAGCAACTGGCGATTACGCGAAAAGATGAACCCAATGAGGGTTGCGAAGGTATACATGTAAACGGCCATGTATAAGGTTTCTGTATCCACAACTACAGCACCGCCCCCAGTAATCTGAGTATAGAAGCCCCACCCTAGGAATACCCCTGTACTCAAGATCAAGAAGAAGCTCAACCAATCCACGACCAAGGCTAAGAGAAACAGTGCCAGGGACATGTTCATCAGCCAAGTCGTAGAGCCCCCATTACTGAGCAGCATATAGGTCGTAAAAAAGGGCAAGCAATACACGAGGGTTAGGTGCCAGTACAAAGGCAGATACCTACCCCACCGGCCCCAAAGGTCGCTACTGAAAATAAGAGGCACACAAAGCCCCCCTGCAATGATCCGCAGGCCTAAAGCAATATCATCATTGTAGTTCTGCTGACTCCACATGAAGTACGGGATGACATAATTGATGACCCCAAAAATCCCAAAGACTTTATACTGGGCACCATATTTCTCAACCCGGCTACGTGAGAGCCGCAAAGGTCCTTTAAGAATCTCAAGCAGGATATTCATTAAGCTTTTGAGGGACCTCACAACCACTTTCTTGGCCCTCGCTTTCAAACATTCGAATAATAAAAAATGTAGTGGCATTAAAGAGCATTGCTGGAATCACGCCGTCAAAGTGTAAATAAGGCTCTAGGAACTGATTCCATAATAGCAGGGAGATAACCCCGACAAAGAAACCACCCCAGAAGCAACGTGGACTCCCCTTATAACCCGCTAACCCAATAACAAGGGCTGGAACAATAGTAGGGACCCAGAAATTCCGAGTGTATAGCAATATATCTATAATCGTAGAAAAGTTTAAAGACACTACAACCGTAGAAACCCCGAGCAAGAAGGTACTAATCCTGGTGATCTTGAGCTCTGAAGCATCAGACAAAGGCTGCTTCCTGAGAGGATTAATAACATCATGAATTAAGGAAATACCGGCAATATTAAGTTCTGAGTCTGCAGTAGACATAATCACGGCCATAATACCGGCAATGGTTAGCCCCTTGATACCAACAGGAAGCATCACATCAATCATATAGGGCATTGCTGAATTAGGGTCCATAGTTGGCTCCAAAGAAAGCACAACTAGGCCGATGAGGCCCACTACTGTAAAAAATGGAATAGAAATGATACCCGTTAAACGCGTTGCAATCAGGGCTTGCTTTTTATCCTTAGCAATAAGCCAGCGCTGCATAAAGGAAGGATGGAAGGACCCTACGAGCAAGAACATAAAAAACAACATCACATGGTCCCAGAAATTCTCTTGGGATGGAGATATGGTGAGGTGCTCTAAAGGCACATTGGCTAATACATTAGTGATTCCGCCCAGTTTACCTGCACCAGCAGTACAAGCAATAGGAATAGCCACGATAAGCACTGCAAACTGCATAACATCTGTAGTCACTACAGAGCGCATACCCCCGAAGGCTGAGTACGCTATAACAATTCCGCACCCAATAAGAATGCCTAACTCAACAGAGATCCCTAGAAAATAGCTAAAGACATGCCCCATTGCACTCACCTGCATGCTTACGAAAGCAATCGATACAAAGGTTGCTGCTAAGCCTGAAATCACTCGGCATTCTTTACCATAAAAACTCCCCATAATCCCTCCAACAGAGATCTGGTCTTCGAATTGAGCAATCTTACCCCCTACCCAAGGCGCAATCAGCAGCTTATTTAGCCCAATGGCATAAGTAACGGCAATAAAGATAATGCCCACACTAAATACTTTACCAGCAACACCAAAAGTGGACCCTCCACCAATCATCGTTGCTGTAAGTGTAGCTACAATCGTAGCGGCAGAATAATTACGGTGAGATACCGCATAATCCTGGATGTTCTTAATATTTCTCCCAGTCCAAATCCCAACGAACAGGGTGGCTAAGAGATACAAAGCTATAATAGAGATATCAATCATAAGTAATAATGTTAAGTAATTAGCATAGATAATAATTAATAACCCAAAGTCAATGAAATATATCTATATCACTCAACAGCAAATAATAACAAAATATCATAACCTCCTTTGGCTTGCGCTTTGCCTAAATAATAGGATAATTAGGAAGACGTCTATGTTCTCCAAGTTACTTACACTGATTGGCTTCCTAAGCCTAAGCTCTACCCTAATTGCCCAAGACCGCACCAAGCTTGTGGAGGTTATCACGGCAGAGCCTGTAGGAATTACCAAAAAAGTCAAACTCATCGGTACCATCAAGGCTAAGCAAGAGTCCCACCTCTATTCCAAAATCCCTGGGATTGTTGAGCAAATTTATACTCAAGCCGGCATGCCTGTTAAAGAAGGTGAGCTGCTCGTTACCCTAGAAAATGAAAATCTAGAGAAGGTCTACAAACTCTCTATTGCAAATGAAGACCTTGCCCGGAAGCACTACGAACGTTCTAAAGGGCTCGAAGGTAAGGGCTACCTAAGTACCCGCGGGCTAGAAGAGCTCGAGCGCGACTGGATCATGGCACAAATCGCAACCGAAGAGGCGAAACAATCTTTAGAACAAACATTAATCAAGGCGCCCTTCGATGGCTACTGTGGAAGTTTTAAAGTCACCCAGGGTGCTGCAGTCAAAAAACGAGACGAGATCGTAACCGTGTATGACCCGTCCGAGCTCATGGTAGAATTTGGCATCCCCGAGAATCTTATTTTCAAGATCCGTCCTGAACAAGAGGTCTATGCAGATCATAACAAAGGCGTCATCACCTCAGTCCAGCAAGCTATTGACCCCACAACACGTATGGGCCTAGCGCGGGCTAAACTCGAGGCTAATGGCGTTGTCGTCGGGATGACCGTTGATGTAGAAGTGGTCACTGACCAGCGAGACAATGTCTTGGGCTTACCGACCGAAGCGATTTTCCTAGAAGACAGCGCGCCCCATGTCTACCGTGTCGTAGAGGGGAAAGCAATCCTCACCCCCATCACCATAGGCTTACAGGGGAATAATTTTGTTGAAGTCACCGAAGGTTTAAATACTGGGGATATTATTATTATCCGAGGGCACTTTATGCTATACAACGAGTGCCCTGTAAAAATTTACGATAAGCAAGGATGAATCTGTGCGAATTCTTCATACGGCGCCCTGTCTTTGCTACCATCCTTAATCTGCTACTGATTATTGTAGGAGTCCTCTCCTATCAGCACCTTACTGTACGGGAATATCCCCAAATCGTTACCCCATCGCTCTCTATTAAGGCAGTCTACCCGAACGCGAGCGCTGAAGTTGTCGAGTCCTCGGTCATCTTCCCGCTTGAGGATGCCTTAGCTGGGTTAGAAAACCTGGAAACGATCCGCTCAAATAGTGTAACAAACCATGGCAAGGTGACCCTAATATTTAAACCAGGGACTTCCCTAGACACTGCCCTGTCTAACGTACGTGACCACCTTGCACGGGTTAACTCAAAGCTCCCCAAAGGCCTCAAACCTCTCACGGTAGAACCTAAAGGGAGTGAAGACGAACCCTTCTTGCACCTTACCCTAGCCAGTGACACAGCCTCCCACCCAGAGCTTACCCACTATGCACACCTCAACCTAAAAAATACCCTGCGCAGTGTCAAAGATGTCGCCTCCGTAGAGATCAAAGGGCCCCACTACACTATGGCCGTAGCACTAGACCGGCTGAAGCTTTTCTCCTATGGGATTAACCCAGATGAAGTCATTAACAGCCTTAAGAAAAGCCAAGCATCCCTCCCTGCAGGAAAATTCCAAGGGGAAACACCTATCAATCTCACCCTCCCTCTTTCAAACGTTGAAGATTTCCGCAATACCGTCATCCGTGAGCAAGAAGGCGCTGTCGTTTTATTAAAAGATATTGCTGAGGTCACCCTCCAAGACGAATATAAAGAACGCGTACGTGTTAATGGCCAACCGGGGGTAATGCTAGGCATTGTAAAATCAAGCGATGGTAACCCACTTGAGATTTCCTCCACCATTCACGACCTCTTACCTGACTTGCAAAAGCAACTCCCCGAGGGGATGAAGCTCTCTATCTACCAAGATGATGCTAACTTCATCCGTACCTCGCTAAGCAATATCGAAAGCGCGATCTTTGAAGCTACGGTCTTAGTGATCCTTATTATTTTCCTATTCCTTAGAAACCTACGCTCTACACTTATCCCTCTGATCACTATTCCTATTTCCTTAATAGGAACCCTTGCCCTACTGCGTTTGTTTGGGTTTTCTATCAATACGATCACACTGCTAGCCATGGTACTATCTGTAGGGATTGTGGTGGATGATGCCATTGTTGTGCTCGAAAATATTTACCGCCACGTGGAAGAAGGGATGGACGCCTTTAGTGCTGCGATTAAGGGGAGCAAGGAGCTTGTCTTTGCCATCATCGCAATGACGCTTACCCTAGCTAGTGTGTATGCCCCCATCGCTTTTATTAAAGGCGCTATTGGTCAGCTTTTTATTGAGTTTGCCCTCACTTTGGCTGGAGCAGTGATTGTGTCGGGAATTGTTGCTCTGACCCTCTCCCCTATGATGTGCTCGCGCATCCTTAAAGCAAGTGAAACGGCCCAAGATACTCCTAAACACGGCTACCTCACACGGCTTACCCAAAGCTACCAGCGGTTTTTGAAAAAGCTGCTTCTATTCCCTAAAAGTATCCTTGCGGGTGCTTTAGTGCTATTTGCAGGGTCTGCCTTGCTCTACACCCTTTTGCCAGATGAGCTCACCCCTCCGGAAGACCGTGGGATGGTCGGAATATATATCAGCCCGCTAGAGTCAAAATCTACAAGCAGGCTAGACGAGCGTGTGCAACCCATCGCCCACCTCGTACGCACTCTAGAAGAAGTCAAAGGCACAACGACTTTTGTTGGAGAATGGGGTGCAAGTATTATTGCCCCGCTTACAGACTGGAAAGACCGCGATCGCTCTTCCTTTGAGGTTGTTGAAGAATTACGCGAGCGCTTCAAATTAATCCCTTCCTTGGGAGTTTGGCCTTGGACCCCAAAAGTCAGCTTACCTGGGGTAAGTAAAAAAAGCAAACGCCCCTCAGAGCTATCCCTTTCCATCAAAACCCTAGGCAGCTACCCAGAGCTCTATAAACACCTCGAACGCCTTAAAGAAGCCTGCCTCCAGGAAGGCTTCTTAGAAAACTTTGACCATAATCTAGAGTTAAACCAACCTGGCTTCACTGCTGAGATAGACCGCAGCGGAGTTGCCCGCTTAAACATATCTGCCGAGGCCTTATCAAGCGCTCTAGAAACGATGCTTAGCAGCAATGAGGCACTCCAGTTTAAAAAAGACACCGTCCTATACGACGTCACGCTGAAGGCTAAAGAAAAACCGCTCTACCTTTCTGAAATTTACCTCACTACAGACGAGGGCCAACGGATAGCTTTGAGCTCCTTCATAGATCTTGTCCCTGGCATCCTCCCTGGCCAACTTAAACACTACAATCAAATGCGTGCAGCCTCCATCAGGGCTTCCTTATACCCTGGACAAACCCTCACCGAAGGGATGGATTACTTGAGCACTAAGATAGACACCATCCTGCCCGATAGCTTCCGCACTGAATATACCGATGCAGCTAAAAAGCGCCAAGAAAGTGCCAAAACAATGACACTGCTTTTCGCACTCGCCCTTGTATTTATTTACTCCATCTTAGCCATCCAATTTGAAAGCTTCCTGGACCCACTGATTATTATGCTGACAGTGCCTCTAGGCTGTGGAGGGGCGCTGCTGACTTTATGGATCCTGGGCGAAAGCATAAATATTTTTACCCAGATTGGGCTGATCACTCTAATCGGGCTGATTACTAAACACGGTATTCTTATGGTAGAGTTTGCTAATCAGCTCCGTGAGGCTGGGAAGCGCACGCTTGAAGCCATCCTAGAAGCAGCAGCCTTACGCCTACGCCCCATCCTCATGACGACAATCTCTACGATTTGTGGGGCTATTCCCCTCATTGTAGCATCAGGCGCAGGCGCTGAAGCACGCCAGGCAATCGGGTACGTGCTCGTGGGCGGCCTCCTATTCGGGACACTGCTAACGCTGGTCATTATCCCAATGACCTACTTGTTAGTGAAGCGCGAGCAAGCTTAAGAAGCGCCGTTTCCGTTGCCGTTGCCGTTTTGGCTTAGCTCCAGAGAAGACTCATCTTCTTCGTCCTTCTTGGGCTTTGGCTTGGACTTTTTCTTCTTGGGGGCACCCTCTTGCTCGAAGCATACTTTCTCTTCATCTGGGCATTGCAGTGCCTTCACGGGCTTACCGCGTACGACATCACCACTAAGGATAGCCTCAGCCAAGGAGTCTTCTAGTAGGCGCTCTACAGCACGTCGTAATGGACGCGCACCGTACTTCTTGTCATAACCTTTCTCGATCAGCAAGTCGCGGACCTCATCACTTACATCAATCTCAATCTCTTGAGACTTCAGGCGGCTTTCAACCTTACTAAGTTCTAGGTCTACGATCTTAGACATACTATTGCGTGACAAAGAATGGAACACGATGATGTCGGTGAGGCGGTTCAAGAATTCTGGCTTAAAGAACTTCTTGGCTTCATCCAAGAGCTTTTCACTTTCCTTCTCTCTGTCTTGCTCGTCACTGATACCATGGCCAAACCCAAGAGAGGTTTCCTTCATCATGAGCTCTGCACCTACGTTAGAAGTCATGATCAGAATCGTGTTACGGAAATCAACCACACGGCCCAAACTATCAGTCAAGCGCCCATCTTCGAGAACTTGTAGCAATAGTTGAACCACATCAGGGTGCGCCTTTTCGATCTCGTCAAAAAGAACCAAAGAATAAGGCTTGCGGCGTACAGCTTCGGTCAGCTGCCCTCCATCTTCGTGGCCGACATACCCTGGAGGTGAACCAATCAAGCGTGAAATTGCAAACTTCTCCATGTACTCAGACATATCGATCTGAATCATAGCGTCTTGATCCCCGAACATGCGTTCAGACAAAATACGCGCTAGGTAAGTCTTACCCACACCTGTAGGCCCGAGGAATAAGAACGAACCAATGGGGCGACGTGGGTCCTTAAGGTCCGCACGTGAGCGACGCAAGGCCCGAGCAATCACCTTAGTAGGCTCTTCCTGCCCGATCAAACGCTCTTGTAAATCGTGCTCAAGGCGCAAGAGCTTCTTGCTCTCTTCCTCTTCCATGCGGTTAAGCGGAATACCTGTCCACTCTGCAACCACGTGCAGGATATCATCCTCGGAAACTTCAACAGTGACCTCTTCTCGGCTTGCCTTCCAGTCTTCGATCATCTGCTCCTTCTGAGCCTGGAGTTGCTTTTCCTTATCACGGAAAGAAGCGGCCTCTTCAAACTGCTGGTTGCTGATGGCGTCTTCCTTTTGCTTGCAAACCGCTTCGATCTCCTTGTTCATAGACTCTACCTCAGGCGGGCGCCCCATCGAGCTGATGCGTGCACGTGCTCCGGTTTCATCCAGAATATCAATTGCCTTATCTGGCAAGTGGCGGCCTGTAATATAACGATCAGACAAACGTGCTGCAGCATGCAATGCATCTTCAGTATAGTTGACCTTATGGTGGTCTTCATACTTAGCCTGAATTCCCTTAAGGATTAAGATAGTTTCATCCACAGAAGGAGCATCTACCTTTACAGACTGGAATCGTCTGTCTAAGGCACCATCCTTTTCGATGAACTTACGGTATTCGGCCAGAGTAGTCGCACCGATACACTGCAATTCACCACGGGATAACGCAGGCTTAATGATGTTCGAAGCGTCCATTGCCCCTTCAGCCGCACCCGCACCCACGATCGTGTGCAATTCATCAATAAAGATAATAATGTTCTTAGCCTTACGGATCTCGTCCATAATAGCCTTGATACGCTCTTCAAATTGTCCACGGTACTTCGTACCTGCAACCATAAGAGCTAGGTCCAAAGTCACTACGCGCTTGTCCATCAAAAGCTCGGGTACATTGCCTGAAGCAATCTCTTGAGCAAGGCCTTCTACAATAGCGGTTTTACCGACACCTGCCTCCCCGATGAGTACAGGGTTGTTCTTTGCACGGCGGCACAAGATTTGAATGACCCGCTTAATTTCGTCCTTACGGCCAATAACCGGATCCATCTCGCCTGAACGAGCCATCTCGGTTAAGTCACGCCCAAAAGCCTTGAGGGCAGGCGTCTTGACTTCCTTCTTCTCTTCCATCCCTGCAGGACCTGGGTAAGGCCCAAGTTGCCCACCCATTCCCATAGGCTCGATACCGCCTCCGATTTCTCCACCAGAGTAGTTAGGATCAAGTTCAGCTAAAATCTCATTACGGCAGCGCTCGATATTAACCTCGAGCATCTTAAGCACCCGAGCGGCCACGCCTTCACCTTCTCTTAAAAGCCCTAAGAGGATATGCTCCGTACCGATGTAAGAGTGATTCAGCGCCTTAGCTTCCTTCCCGGAAAGCGCCAAGACCTTCTTAACTCGCGGTGTATAAGGGATGTTCCCCACACTCTTGCCTTCGGGCCCTGCGCCTACTTGCTTTTCTACAGCAGTGCGTACGGTTTCTAGGTCCAGCCCCATCTTCTGTAGGACATTGACCGCAACCCCCTGGCCTAAATTAATCAGACCAAGCAATAAGTGCTCGGTTCCCACATAGTTATGACGGAAACGATCCGCTTCCTTTCGAGCCAAGGCTAAAACCTGTTGAGCGCGGGGTGTAAAGTTATTCATGGGTTCCATAGGGCGTAATGATCAGAGGTTAAACGGTATGAAAGGGTTATGCAACAGCATCAAAGTTTAGGGTGGCATCCCCAAAGTGATCACGCAGCATGACAGCTCGGGCTGCATCACGGGCCTTGGGGTCTTCAGCACCTTCAGTCATTAACTGAATGTGCGCAGGTTGGCATTCGATAAAGAGACGATCCACCACAGCACGGTAGTCTTCAGGAAGGATTCCTAAATCAACAGCTAAACGCATTAGGGATAGAAAGTTCATCGCTTCGCCAGAGTGGGTGTAGTAACTGTGGGTTAAAATGCCGTAGGCACGTCCTATTTTATCTAGGAAGCTCATTCTGTCATCTTCAAGTAACTTTTGACGAGCATTTTGTTCTTGTTCGATGACAGTATTGAGTACGCCGGTCAAACGCTTGATGATATCTTCTTCGCTCTCACCCAGTGTTTGCTGATTAGAAATCTGAAAAATACTTCCACTGGCATCAGAGCCCTCACCAAAAAGACCACGTACAGCCAAGCCTAGTTGATTAACCGCTTTGACTACTTTTTCCATCTGTTCGGCAATCACCAAGCCTGGCAAATGCATCATCACCGAAGCACGCATACCTGTTCCCAAATTAGTTGGGCAAGCGGTTAAGTACCCCCAGTCTGGCGAGAAGGCATAATCTACCTGCTTTTCAATCTCGGTATCTACGGTATCAATCGCCTTCCATACCTTCTTAAAGTGAAAGCCCGTCTTTACCATCTGAATTCGCAAGTGGTCCTCCTCATTAATCATGATGGAGCAAGCTTGGTTTTTGCTTATCACAACCCCAGCCCCTTCAGGCGAGGCCAAAAGCTCTGGGCTCACTAAGTGGCGCTCGACTAAGGCTTGCTGATCAATCTCATCAGACTCTCCTAAGGAAATGCTTGCTCCTCCCTTCATCTCGGGGAGCCCCCCTACTACCTCTTGGCACTGGGACAATATGGCCTCACGCTGTGCCACTTCGGCACGCCCTGGGAAAATAGCTTTCAGGTTACGTGCTAAGCGAATGCGCGTACTTAAAACAACCGGGACTGCCGCCTTGGTACTATGGGTAAGTTCTGACTTTGCTGTTATGAGGGAGCGTATACTCATGAAATTCCTAAGATTCTGTTGTGGGCATTTGATTTTCTAAGACACGAATCTCATCTCTGAGGCGTGCAGCATCTTCGTAGCGCTCCTCAGCGATAGCGGTCTCTATTTGCTCATCTAATGCTTCAACTTGTTTTTTAAATTCTATTCTAGTCAGGCCACTGACAGGGCGCTTGCCCTTATGGATAACCTCTTTGTGGATGTTACCTAAGATAGGCTCTATCACAGACTTAAGAGCAACGTAACAATCCGGGCACCCTAAACGCCCATGCTTTTTAAACCCTTCAACCGTGCATCCACAATGAGTACAATGCGGCTCCTGCGACGACTCTTCCATCCCTTCTAAGGAAAGGTCTAGATTTTGGGCGAGCATATCTGCTAAGGAAAATCCGGCTGAACTAGTGACACCCTTTTGCTGGGCACATTCTTCGCACAAATTTACCTTATGGATTTTGTTATTTACAATCTGGGTGAGGTGGACCGTTGCCAGCTTACCACAGATATCGCATTTTAGTGATTCGCCCATTGTGGTTTATTTTGACCTGTATTATTACTGTACGATACTAGCAATAATAGTGCCAGTCTTTAATCCAATAAGGCTTCACACAGAACTACTTACCACCCCAGGCAAGACAATCGAGAATCATGTCGCGACCTGTTCGCACAGACCATATCAACCGAAACAGATTCCTCGTTTTCAATCTGGTCATTAACTGCAGGATCTCGCACAAGATCACTCGTGTAGGCAATAAAAGTATCGTAACCAAATGACTTTAAATAATCGAGAATAGCCTTTGGGCTCACCCCGAAATCTTTTAGCCAATCACTGCATAGCTCTACATGAATCAGGGGCTGAAATTCCTGCAATAACCCTCCTGAGCCCAGGAAGGCGGCATGTTCGGCCCCCTCTAAATCCATCTTAATAAAATCGAGCTTATAAATCCCTTTCTCTTGGGCGTAAGCATCCAGGGTTGTCATGGGGACGGCACACTTCTGCACATCATCCTGCGCATCAGACCAAGACCCCTCTTCATGCTCTCGCAAAGAGGCCTGCTCGTCATTGCCCTGGGGGATGAACATGGTTACCTCACCTTCTTTTTGGCCAAGCGCTACTGCATTCAAAAAATAGTTACTAGGGAGCTGCTCTGCTTGGCAGCGATCCTCAAGCATTTTAAAAGTATTAGGGATAGGCTCGAATGCATGCACCTGCCCTTTAGGCCCTACCCAGCGTGAAAAGAAGCACGTGTAATGACCTTTATTAGCTCCAGCATCAAAAAGGATGTCTCCTTTTTTACTTAAGCAAGCAAATACATACTTCTCTCGGTTATAATTCGGTTTTAAACGCATCGCTTTTTTATACAAGCTAGGCATTTTAACTAAAAAGCGTTCTACAGTTGGGTTCATTTTTGGTTTTGTTGAAGATTCATCCAGTTTTTATAGAGTTGCTCAAGCTTGTCGACCTGCGCACTCCAGGTGAGTTTTTGTACTTTGTCATACCCTGCACGTGCTATTTTTTCTCTAAGCGCTTCATTATCTAAAAGTTTTTTGATGGCCTGAGACATCCCTTCTACGTCCTGAAAGTCACAGGTCAAGGCGTCTTCTCCATCCTTAAGATCTGCCCCAAAGCCAGTCCTAGTGCTTACTACAGCGCACCCGCAAGCCATCGCCTCAGCAATGGCCATCCCAAACCCTTCATATAAAGACGGGAAGAAAAATACTTTTGCTTTAGCTAACTGCTGCTGCATTCCTTGACGGGATAAAGACGGGTAAACAAATACACGGGGCCTTAGTTCAAACGGAAATTCCTCATGGATTTTGTCCTGCTCTTGAGAGGTTCCAAAAATATCAAAGGCCAAGCGCAGGTCTTCTTGCAATAAGCGGGTCATCACAGCGACAAGACTTTTGGTATCCTTGCGCCCGATCCAACTCCCAATAAAGGCTACCCGGTGTTCACGCTCTGTCTTACAGGGGGCCTTTAAATATTCTGGGTCAATCCCTGGGGACACAACCGCGACCTCATCAGGTTTAAATAACTTTTGCTCAAGAGCATAATCAATATCTGCCTGACAAATGGTTACTAAATAATCGGCGCACTCAAAGGCACTCCAGTCTAAATGACGGTAAATTTTAGCGGTATAAGCTTTAAGACCTGTAGGCTCTGGCTCGTAAAGTTTCTCTTGTTCTTTAGCGAGCAATTCTAGCCCATTGGTGTGTGCAACAATGACAGGGCGTTTTTTTGCCTGATGTAAGGCTCGTACGGCCCAGCCAAATTCCCCCCCGTAGAATTCAACCAAATCATAATGCTTAGAGGCTAAGCGTTCCCGCAAGAAGCCACGCGCGCCCAAGGCCTGACGTAAGCGCCCTGCTTTCTTGAAGGAAGGATAAAGGGTAAAGTCCGTAGGGCAAAATAGGTCTACCTCGTGCCCCCGCTCCCGGAGGCCCCGCGTCCAGCGGATGGCTGTCTTACCAGAACCGAGGCGTTCGTCCAAAATACAGTTGGTCAGGGATAGGATTCGCATGAGGGTATTTTTTTATTTTAACTTTGCCATCACCATAAAAGCAATTAAGTTTTCTTCTTTTCCCCTGGGCTCTAAAGGGTTAGAAGGGAGAAACCCAGATCATGATTTGGCTGTATCGCATCTTATTCCTCCCTTTACTAATAGTAACTCTACCTTATTATCTCAAGCGAATGTTTAAGCGGGGTGGCTATATTCGCGATTTCCACCACCGCTTTGGCCTTATTGGGTCCCCAGGCCCGAAAAACCCTCAGGTGAAGCGGATCTGGCTCCAAGCGGTTAGCGTGGGCGAAGTCCAAGCCATCAGCTCCCTACTCGAAGCACTTGAGGCTCGAGATGATGTAGAGGTCATCCTGACCACAACAACAAGCACTGCTTATAAAATAGCAAGAGAGCGTTACAGCAAAATCACCCTACGCACAGGAACCTTCCCTCTAGACTTTTGGCCTTTCAGTGTCCTTGCCTGGAGGCAGCTCCAACCTGATTTATGCTTACTGATGGAAGGTGAACTTTGGCCCGAGCATATCCACCAAGCTCACCGACGCGGGGTCCCCATCATGCTCATCAATGCGCGCCTCTCGAATCGCTCCTTCTCGCGCTACAAGAAAGCAAGCTGGATTGCCAAAGGCCTTTTGCGCAAACTCGACAAGCTCTTAGCAAGCTCCCAGTATGATCTGGATCGTTACTTAGCAGTAGGGGCAAACCCCGCCACAAGTACTGTAACAGGCAACATTAAGTTTGATGTCGCACAAGGCCCCAATCTTTCTGAAGAAGAAAAAGCTGCACTCAAAGCAGAACTCGGCTTTGCTAAGGATGACTTGGTCTTGCTAGGCTCTTCAACCTGGGACGGCGAAGAAGCCATGCTCATTGATACACTCCAACAAGCACTACTGCGCGACCTCCCCTGCCGCCTGCTCTTGTGCCCGAGACACTCCGAACGGCGCAAAGCGATCATTGCTTTATGTAAGGCCGCAGGCCTATCCTGGCATTTACGCACCGACGCTAAACAAGCCCCAGACAACACACGTATTTACATTGCCGATACAACCGGAGAGCTCAAGCGCCTAACCCAAATCTGCGACCTCGCTTTCGTAGGTAAAAGCCTAGCCCCAAATAAAGGCGGGCAAACACCAATCGAGGCTGCAGCTGCTGGCAAAGCTGTCGTTTATGGCCCAGACATGAGTAACTTTGGGCCCATTTGCCGCTCCCTTAAAGACGCTCAAGCAGCACTCCAGGTATCCGATAAGGATCAAGCAGAACAAACCTTACTTGATCTACTCGAGCATACCAACAAACGTGCTGCTTTAGCCAATAAGGCAGCCCAATGGCATACCCAGAACCAAGGGGCCACCCAAAGAACACTCGAGAGTATCGACCTGGGCTAAAAAGAATTTCGCAAGGACGCTTGACAGTGACCTGATGTTCAGATATACATATTTACATCATGAAAAGTCTCACGTCACGTCAGGAAGAAATCCTCCAATACCTCCAAACCCACTTTACCCAAAAGGGCTACTGGCCCAGCATCCGGGACACCCAGCAACACTTTGGCTTCAAAAGCACTAACGCTGTAGCTGGCCACTTACGCGCCATCGAGAAAAAAGGCCACCTCGAGCGCATCCCTGGGCATGCTCGTGCTTACCGCATTGTAGAAATGCCTACGGCTGTCCCCTTTAATGATAACACCATTGATGTCACAGATGTCCCCGTCTACGGCAGTATTGCTGCAGGGTATCCAGACCGGGTAGAATCTGGCGCTGCAATCGGCCAACTCCAGGTAGATGTAGAGACCGCTGGCCTAAAACGTTCAGGCGCCCCTATTTTTGCTCTCAAAGTAGATGGAGAAAGCATGATTGAGGCCGGCATTATGGACGGAGACGTTGTCATCATAGAACAAAAAGAAGCCCGTAATGGTGATATCGTAGCCGCCCTTATTGATAATGAAACAACCCTTAAGCGCTTTATACAAGAACCAGGAAGGCCTCCCTACTTAAAATCAGAGAACGTTAACTACCCAAGCTTCCACCCTGTGACCGAATTAATGGTCCAAGGTGTTGCTAAATCTGTGGTACGTAGCCTCTAACTATTTATGCTACAGCACCACTATCAGCCAGAATAAACTATTTTCTGCAGAGAAAGGGTTGACATCTACGTAAAATCGAGTTGTCTTGTAAACCTCTTTAATTGTGGTGGTTGTAGCTCAGTTGGTTAGAGCACTGGATTGTGATTCCAGGGGTCGCCGGTTCAAGTCCGGTCTGCCACCCCACTTTTATTTATGAAACCGCCCATGCAACGCCCAAACCTCTACCTGGTTGGTTTCATGGGCACCGGGAAGTCTGTCATTGGTTGGCGTGTTGCCAAAAAGCTGGGCCTGAACTTCATCGACTCAGACAAAACAATCGAACGTCTTTGTGATGCAACTGTCTCCGAAATTATTGAAAATGAGGGTGAGGCTTATTTCCGTAATCAAGAGCGTGAGTTCATCACCTCAGGGCACCCTAAAGAGGCTTGCTTAATCTCTTGTGGCGGGGGCTTAATCACCCAAGAAGGCATCATCGAGGTCATGAAACCTAAGGGCATTACGCTTTGCCTGACTGCATCCGCTGAGACCATCCTGGAGCGCACCCAAAACTCCCGCACACAACGCCCCCTCCTGCAGTGTGACGACCCAAAAGCACGCATCGAAGCCCTCTTGCAACAACGAGACCCTCTCTACAAGCGGATAGGCTTATGCATCAGCACAGACAACCGCCAAATCGCTGAAATCGTAAGCCAAATTACCAAAATTTATACGCGCGAAGCAAAAACCTTCCAGATCCCTCAGGAGGTAAAATACTGAGCTAGGTGCTCTAGCAAAACCTTCGGAGGCCGTGTAGCCTTTCCTGCTGGGGTCATAAAGCCATGCTCGCTCTCACCCTCAGCAAGACGCTCATCCCCGCGCAAAACCTCGTACTGTACATGCATTCGTCCCCGAGGCATCTCAGGAATACTTGTTTTAATCGTGAGCACATCATCAAAATAAGCAGGTTTACTATAGCGGACCGAAACCCCAAGGACCGGTATAAAAATACCCTCATCCTCCAAGCGCTTATAAGGATAGCCAAGCCCATCCATCATCTCTACCCGAGCTACATCAAACCAAATTACGTAATTTCCGTGATAAGCAAATCTCATTGCATCAGTTTCGGCATAACGAACGCGGATTTGGGTCTGAGATCGAATCATAAACCCACTCTATTCTCCAAAAATACACTTGCAAGGCTATCTTTGCTTGATGATTGGCTATTTTCCTATTAAACTTAGGTTAACATCTCTGGCCTCCTATTAAGGCTTTTCTTACCCCAACCCCACTTCCCCTATGAACCTTAAAAACTTTAGCGTAAGGGCTCGTTGTTTTCTCGGAAACTCTCTGGTCATTATAGTGTTCTCGATTGCACTGGTCATACTCACCCATGGGACTGACCAAAATCTAGAGCGCCTCATGGAACAAAAGAAGGACATAGAGAACGAAGAGACGCTACTCGACCAACAGACCCATATTGTTAATGCGCAGCTGAAGAGCCTTAAGGAAAATCAAGCGCTCATCACCCAGCGAGAAGTTCTTGAGGAACATCTGGCCTTAATCGTAGAAACCGAGGATACCTTCCAAGACCTGCGCTACTGGCTCATAGACCTTGCTGTGAGTCTTCTTAATGAATCTGAAGATAACGCAGATGCTAGCCAGGAAGAGCTGTTAGCCCACATAGAAGAACTCGAAGCAGTCGGCATTGAAGGAGTTCACTCTCTTGGCGTACAAGTTGAAAAACTCCATGACCTATTTATTGAAGCTACCGACGCTTATGCAGATGATCGTCGCGTACTGGGGAATACCCTAATCTCCAATGCTCGCAAAATCTCGAGTGATATCACTCAGCAAATCAATACAATCAAAGAGGATTACCAAGCCCAACTCCATACCTCTAACCAAAAGGTAGACAAAGCCATCGACAAAATCGAATTACTGGGTGAAGAGTCCTTAATTCTTAATCAAAAAATCGAAGAAATTCGTGTTGCTGTGAGTAACTCTATGCAGGCCTCCGAGGCAGGTGCAGCTGAAGCTAAAGGAGAAGCAGTCTCACTCTTGATTTTTGGTATCTTGTTTAGCCTAGGCATAGCCTGGTGGCTCAACCATTCGATCACAAAATTCCTCATCGAGCCAATTAAACAGATCATGCAACACATGAAAGGTCTCGAAGCAGGTAAATTTGATCAAACGATTGAAATCAATAGAACGGATGAGGTTGGCATGCTCTCCAAATCTGTCAATGCAATGACAGTGCGCTTGAGTGACATGATCAAAAAGCTCGACACGAGTGAAAGCTTACGACGAGTGACAGACACGATCATCGAAGAAACCCATAAGATTTCATCCGCCTCCACTGAAGCAACGGCCTCAATTGAAGGCATGTCTACTTCGATCACTGAAGTTGCCCGTAATTGCGCTAAAGAATCTAAGATGGCTACCGAAGCACACGAACAAGCTCAAGATGCTCGCAAGGTCATGACCGAGCTCAGCGACGGCGCTCAACAAATTAATAAGATTGTTGAGATCATCCATAGTATTGCTCACCAAACAGATCTCCTTGCAGTCAATGCAACTATTGAAGCAGCCAGAGCTGGTGAAGCCGGTAAAGGGTTTGAGGTTGTCGCTAGTGAAGTGAAGAGCCTAGCTAAGCAATGTACGGATGCTACCAAGGAAATCGAAAGACAAATCCAGGCCATTCAGTCCAGCACAAAGACTTCCATCGACTCTATGGAAAACATTTCCCAAACAATTGAAACGCTCAATACCCTCTCTCAAGGCATTGCTGTAGCAATTGAGGAGCAATCTTATGCAGCCAACGAGATAACCCAATCCATGTCACACGTATCCCATGCGAGTCAAACCTTAGCAAGCCAAGCTCAATCATCAATCAGCGCCTAAAACAGTGAGGCAAAAAACAGTACATATATTCCTTATTCTGATAGGACTGTTCTGCAACCAAACGCCCCTTCTAGCAGATCACGAAAACGAAACCTTCTTACTAGACATAGCCTACTACTTTAGAGCGGCTCATAATGTAATTGATCACCACCAAAAACACATAAATAACCCTGATATTGGGGACAAGCACCTCACAGGAACTGTCATCGTAAAACAAACCCAAGATAACTTTGAGGAGATCACAAACAAATCCTTCATAGAAACATTCAGGCAAGGTGAAATGCATAAAAAGGGGTTTAAGGCTTTTACAAAAGCAATCAAAACAGTAATGAACGAGTCACAGGAACAAATTAATAAAATAGGAAAGGCAGACAAAAACCTCCTTCCAGCTATTTTTGTTCGTAAGGTTGCTGAAGAATTTGAAAAAAACATAGACGGGCAAGTCTCGATCAAACTAACAGCCCCTCATGAGATCATCTTAAATAAAGACAATAGCCCAGATAAGTTTGAAGCAGACGTTATGGAAAACAAGTTTCAGTCTGACAAATGGGAAAAAGGCATGCATGTATTTAAAGAAAAGGTACTCGTAGATAATCACCACGCAGACCGCCTTGTCTTACCCGAGTACTATCAGGAGTCTTGCCTAGACTGCCACGGAGGCTCTCCTCAGGCAGTAAGCCCTCAGGTGGTAAAAGGACATTATGGAAATGAACCTTCTACCCAAACAGCTACAGCCCCAGAACCCCGTAGCAAGCTAGGTACACTCGGAGGCGCTATTAGTGTCATCGTTCACCATGAATATTAACCCCCCTTTCAAATATCAACTCTTCTTACCCAATGAAAAAAACTATCCTACTGTTTCTATCAGTGCTCTTCATTCCTCAGATTTCTCTTTTAGCTAAAGCTGAAAATGAAGTCTTCGCCCTAGACCTTGCCACTGCCTTCCGTGCTGCACGGAAAGTCGTCTCTGATAAGCAAACCCACATCAATAACCCAGATATTGGAGACAAGGGCCTAAGTAGTGATTTTGTTGTCGCCCAGACTAAAGTAAACTTCGAAGCCGCTACAGGCCACGGATTTGATGACACTCAAAATCAAAATGAACTTTACCAGAAAAGCTTTGCAGCCCTACTTGAATCCATCCAGCGCGTTATGGACCAAGTACAGCCCCTGATTAATGAGAAAGGAACAGGCTTTAAAGGATTCCTTCCTGCGGTCTTTGCCCGTCAGGTTTCTGAAGAATTCCGTAGTGCTATGAGGGGGGAAGTTTCTATCAAACTCACAGCTCCTAAGGACTATGTGCGTAACCGTAAGAACCGCCCTGATGCTTTTGAAAATAAAATCCTCGAAAAGAGTTTCAGGTCCTCAGGCTGGGAAACAAACAAACATGTCTTTGCAGAAGCAGAAACAGTTAAAGGCCAAACGGTAGACCGCCTTATGCTCCCCGAATATTATGGCCAAGGCTGCCTGGACTGCCATGGTGAGCCTAAGGGCGCCCGCGACATTACCGGAGGAAAGAAAGAAGGCGGTAAGCTCAATGATTTAGGTGGAGCTATCAGTATTATCGTCTATAACTAAACATACTATTTGATATTCAAAAAGCATCTAAAACAGGTGCATTTCATCAAGGCCTTTACGGACTCAAAAAAAATTGAAAAATGAGTCTGTAAAGGCCTTGACATTCATTAGGGAATCCACGATTCCAGACTATCAAATCAGGCAAATATTGTAAGTAAGCGTAGCTCAGTTGGTAGAGCATCACCTTGCCAAGGAAGGGTTTTTGGAAACACTGAAGTGCTTAAGAAAAAGAAAAGATTTTGGAGGGTGCTGCTAAGAATTTCAGTGAAGGAGTACCTGAAAGGTACTTCAAGCTGAGGGTTCTTTGTCAGCAATGCCAAAAGCTGCTTTTTATTAAGTATTTCAGTGTTTTTAAAGACCCTCCAGTTAATGTCGAGGGCTCGAATCCCTTCGCTCGCTCCATTTCCTCTATAAAGGACCTCCAGAAAATTACGGGCTCAAAAAAAATAAAAAATGAGTCTGTAAAGGCCTTGACATTCATTAGGAAATCCACGATTCTGCTCTCTCCTTTCGATCAGGTATCGTAAGCGAGCGTAGCTCAGTTGGTAGAGCACCACCTTGCCAAGGTGGATGTCGAG
>MDTC01002988.1_pt1 | contig 71415 bp, 54 predicted proteins | sample 811181 | NCBI WGS metagenome assembly MDTC01 (sample SAMN05326644, study PRJNA326480) | marine metagenome | isolation source: seawater | place: Pacific Ocean: North | collected 2011
GAAAATTCTTTACCAAATTCGGTTTATGATTTTTCTAATTCTGATAGAATTATTGCATTTCAAAAACAAATAATCAAGGATAAAATTACAGGAAGTAATCAAGCACTTGTTTTCAAAGATGGAGAGATTGTTTTCAATCATATTGAAAATTCATTTATTAAAGGAGACCATTTGATTTCTAATGAGACAATTTTCCCGATTTGGTCAATGTCAAAGCCAATAACTATTGTAGCTATGATGATATTATTCGAGAAAGGTCTTATTGATTTTGATGACCCAGTTTCTAAATATATTCCTGCCTTTAACAAGCCGATTTGTAAAAATGATAGTGGAACATATCCATGTAAAAATGAATTAAAATTAATTCACCTTATGAATCATAGAAGTGGATATGTTTATTATGATAGGTATTATATTGATGTAATTCAATCAAAAGATTTAGAAGAGTTGATGAATAAAATAGCTAAACAACCTCTTGAAATTGAACCAGGATCTAAATTCCTGTATGGAATTAATCAATCTATTTTAGGAAGGGTAATAGAAGTTGTAAGTGGAAAAAGCTTTTATGATTTCTTAAAGTATAATATTTTTGACCCTTTAGAAATGAATAAAACAAAATTTTACTTGACTAAAGATGAAAGAAAACAAATCCCACCTCTATTTATAAAAAATCAAGTGCTCGAAGGATTTTTATCAGATGGAATTACAAGTAAAGGAGATATATTAACATATTATAAGGATAATTTAACTCATTTGGGTGGAGAAGGGTTGATATCTTCCATGTCTGATTTTTTTAATTTTACCAAAATGCTCCTGAATAATGGGTCTTTTAAAGGTAAGAGAATCATAAGTTCTAAAAGTATTGAAATGATTACCCAAAATTATTCTAATGGATATCCTGATGAAGAAAATGGTTTTCAAAATCTTTTAGGATTTTATTATGGTTTTTCAGTATGGGTTCTAAAAGATCCAAGCATTATGAATCTCTATGCTCCAGAGGGTATTTATGGTTGGGGAGGATACCATGGAACAGAGTTCTGGATTGATCCAACAAACTCATTATTTGCAGTTTTTATGACAAGAGCCCTTTCAAATTATGAATCTAAGGAGAGATTTATTAGAGCAGTCTACAAAGACTTAAATTAATAATTTTAAAAACCCCAGTTTATGAGTTTATTATTTTTAGGGGCAGTCTTTTTTAATCTGGATTTTATTTTATCAAGATACATAATGTTGTAGCGAAGGCGTGAAATATAATTGGGGTTATTTTGATCTCCATTCCAGCAATGTTCAGCATTATTTCCATAATCAACTTCACCAGCATAATAGGGGTCTTTTGTAGATTCTAAAAACTCTTCTGTAAGTACAACTGCATTGTTTAGATAATAATTATCCATATCTCCACAGTAGATATTTATTTTTCCTTCTAGATCCTTTCCGATTTTATTCCAATCTCGCTGCATGATATACCTTAGATCATAATTTTCTTTCCAATAATTTGCCACATCACGATCAATTTTACCAGTAATTTTATCCCATATAGGCTTAGGATATCCATCTTTTCCTGTAGGTGAATAAACTGCTTGCCAAATATCCCATTGGTCTCCTGATCTACTCTTATCTCCTAATATTAACTCTCTTTTATTCATATCGATTAATTGTGCTTTAATATGTCCTTTACCATCTCTCATGCCAGGACGAAGTACCTTTTTAAAATAGCCACTTTTGTAATAGGCATTTTCATCTTTATATAAATCAACTACCGTGTAAGCCCTAAAATCGATTGGATCAGGACAGGCAGCAAAGCATCCATTATATTGTTTAGGATAAAAAACTTGAACAGCTAATGCTTCCCATCCTCCAGTTGATCCTCCATATAAAAATCGACCCCAGCCTTTACCAACTCCATTAAATATTTTTTCAATATGTGGGATAAGTTCATATGTGATTGCGTCACCATAAGGACCAAGATTTGCAGAATTGACCGCATAGGAATCATCATAATAGGGGTTTTGATGTTGGATTTCAATTACGAGATACCTTGGAAAATCTTTTGAAACCCATTTTTTGTAAAAATCGTAGGCCTCTTTTTCCTGGATGTATTTGTAACCAGTGATACCAAACCTGCTACTAAAAATTGTATCAGTCTCAGGTGCAGTAGGTGGGATAGTTCTAAACCCACCAATCGTTTTAGGAAAATGTCCGTGAAATACCATTAATGGATATTTAGCTTCACTTTCTTTGTCAAACCCTTCTGGCACTAAGACATTAGCTTGAACGTACATTGGTCTTCCCCAAAATTCTGACAGCAGTTTGCTTTTGATCTTGACATGCTTTATATATTTAGAATCCTCAACAGGCTTTATAGAAGGAATTTCTTCGGTTATTACTATCTCTATTGGTCTTTTACTCGATATATCAAACTCTATTTTAATTGGTTTGCTGTATATATTTTTGGGACTGGTGTTCCAATGTTGTCCTTCTCCTTGATCCATAGGTAGTTGAACGTTATATCCGTTGGATAGATTAAAAGTTTCATACTTATGTAACAAGGCTTGGACAAAATAAGTGCCTGATTTAAGTTGATTTAATTCTTCAATGGGATATGCCTTTACAGAAGAATTAAATGATTCTTTTTGCCCTGGTATCCACTGCTGAACATTTTTTCCTATAATTATTCCAGTTTCATTTGAATCGTTAATTTGAAAACGAGGCTCTTTAAGAGTGTCCTTAGTAATCATTAATAAAAGCCGACCATTATAACCTTCAAGCCCCAATGAGGAGTCATAAGTTATCTCAAACATTATACTTTCTGTAGTATTACATCCAGTAAAATTTAAAACTAAAAAAAAGACAAAAAAACATCTCAAAATACTCTTAAAATTATTCATACTATAATATTTGATTATCAATTTAGTAAATATTAATTACATTGAATTTTACTCTCAATATTTAAAAAATAAACCCCTACAAATAGCAGGGGTTTACAAATATAGAAGCGGAGAAAGAGGGATTCGAACCCCCGGAGGTGTGACCCTCAACAGTTTTCAAGACTGCCGCATTCGACCACTCTGCCATTTCTCCTTTGCGGTCGCAAATATACATTGTTTTTTAAGTAATAAAAAAAGATTGCCATTGCTTTTATATAGTAAGTATATTTATCACATGGAAAACCTTCAAGAGATAATTATATTAATCGTATCTGGTTTTATAGCTGGAGTAATTAACACATTAGCAGGCGGTGGATCTCTTTTAACACTACCTATTTTAATTTTTTTAGGATTACCCCCAGGAGTTGCAAATGGAACTAACAGAATTGGTATTTTAATGCAATCAATTTCAGGTACACTAGGATATAAAAGTAAAGGAATCAGTACTTATCCCTTTAATATTTATTTAGGAGTTTCAGCTTCAGTGGGAGCTTTAATTGGTGCTCAAATTGCAATTGATATTCGAGGTGAATTGTTCAATAAGATTTTAGCTGTAATTATAGTTGTCGTTGGATTAATGATAGTTTTTAAGCCAAAAAACAAACTTAAATCTTTACAAGAAAAAATAACAGGTAAACATCTATTTATTAGCTGTTTAGCATTTTTTTTTATTGGTATTTATGGAGGTTTTATAAACGCAGGTATTGGAATAGTGATAATGTTTTTTTTGACTCGCTATAATGGACTTTCCTTAATTAAAACTAATGCGGCTAAAGTAGCTCTAGTTGGTATTTATACAGTTGGCGCACTTGCACTTTTTGCTTATAATAATAAAGTTAATTGGTCAATGGGTTTATGGTTGTCTTTTGGAACAATTTTTGGTGCATGGCTTACTAGTCGATACTCTGTTAAAAAAGGGGAGAGGTTAATAAAAATAGCTTTATTAATAATGGTTTTTATTATGGCTATCAAGCTTTGGTTTTTTTAATAGTTAACCTGGGCTATAATCTCTAACCCATATCCTGTTAATCCTATTCTAGGTATTTGTTTTGAATTACTGATCAGTTTTAGTTTTGTAATATTCAGGTCATGTAATATTTGTGCACCTATACCAAAGTCCTTGTAATCCATTTTTAATGGAGGAACCAGATTGGTTTTTCCCTCGTTTTGAATAATTTTCAAAGAATTTATTCGAGATAATAGATCATCACTAGACTCTTGATGATTAATAAATAAAATTGCTCCCTTTTTCTCTTTATTTATTAATGAAAAAATACCATCAAGGCTTCTGTCTGATGCACCTGTCAAAAGCCCTAAAATATCATCATTGATTCTAGAAGAATTTATTCTAGTTAATATTGGATCATTAGAGTTCCATTCGCCAATAGATAGAGCTAAGTGTATTTGACTATTTGTAGTTTGTTGGTATGCCCGTAACCTATATTTCCCAAATTTTGTTTTGATTTCTGTATCAACTTTTTTAAGGATTAAACTATCATGCTGCATCCTATATGCAACTAAATCTTCAATAGAAACAATTTTTAGATTAAACTTCTTTGCTATTATAAATAATTCAGGAATTCTTGCCATAGATCCATCATCATTAATAATTTCAACAATAACACCTGCAGGACTTAGACCAGCCAATCTTGAAAAATCTATTGCTGCCTCTGTATGTCCAGTTCTTCTTAAAACTCCCCCTTCTTTTGCAATTAGAGGAAAAACATGTCCAGGTCTTGATAAGTTATGTGGTTGTGTATTTAAATCAACTAAAGATTTAATTGTACTAGATCTGTCACTTGCAGAGATTCCAGTTGTTACACCATCTCCTTTTAAATCAACTGAAACAGTAAAAGCCGTCTCTAAAGGATCTGTATTGTTAGAGACCATTTTATCTAGTTTTAACTTAGCACACCTGTTTTCAGTTAGCGGGGCACAAACAAGACCTCTTCCATGAGTAATCATAAAATTTACTAGGTTAGGAGTGACCATTTCGGCTGCACAAACAAAATCTCCTTCATTTTCTCTATTTTCATCATCAACCACAATAATGATTTCTCCATTTTTTATAGCTTCAATTGCTTCAGAAATTGAGTTAAGTTTAAATTTATTATTCATTTGTTGTTTTTTTCCCTAAATATTTAAAATAAATTTTTTGAACAGGAACTATAATTGGATCCAGATTAATGAATCCTTTATCTGAGGAGGCTCGATTTGATAAAAAGTATGCAAATGGTGCTAAAACTATTGTTGATACCCACGAGGCAAATAAAGGAGAAATACTATTATCTTCAGCAGCATTTTTACTAAAAAGTCCGATATAGTGATATGTCAAAAAAATTATGACAGATAAAACCAGTGGAAGACCCAACCCTCCTTTTCTAATAATTGCTCCTAATGAAGAACCAATTATGAATAGTAAAATTGAAATAAAAATTAATGTGTATTTGTCGTATAGAGTAATCTTGTGTAGGTTAATAAGTTTTTGGAATAGAAAAAAGTTTCTTTTGTTATTTGATAAATTATTCATACTTCCTCTAAGCCTAGGAATTGATGTTCTTATTACCTCACTATAAGTAAATTTTTTTTCAGCCTTTACAAAATTTAATACGTTTGACTTTATTATTTCAGGTAATTTGACACTGTCTTTTTTAAGTTTAGAAATTTGTGATATACCCTTAGTCATAATAAAATTCTCACTAAAAACTTTTTTTTGTTCATTAAGATCAACTTCTAAAGAGTCAATACTCTCATATAATTGATTGACCTTTTGCATTTTGAAAGTCGAAGTGTAATTTTCTGCATCAAGGTCTATGTTATTGAATTGCGATAAGTCAATATTCATTTTGTATTCTTTAAAATAAATTTTAGTAAATGGATACTTTTCTCGTTCTAATATTTTTTTTGGTAAAATATCTTCATATCTGTAACCATCATATAATACCATTTGAAGCGTAGCATCTGTTGTTTCACTTTTTAATTCTCCAGACTTGGCTTTGATTACAACTCTATTTTTATTATCGTTTGATTTTTCATGAATGATTATATTATTCATTTGTTCATTATTCTTTCCAAATTTTTTTTCTACTTTGATTGTCATTTGCCCCAAATCATTAAATACTCCCTCACGGATTGCCAATGCTGGTTTAAGTTTAGAAATATTTTTTCTAAGATTATAAGATTTTAATTCGCCGTATGGAATTATGTGATTAGAAAAAAAATATGAGCCGATTCCTAAAAAAACATGAAATATTATTAGAGCATACATTGCTCTTTGCAAAGAAATTCCAGTAGATTTCATTGCAGCAAATTCATAGTTTTCTGCTAGAGATCCATAAGTCATAAGCGATGCTAATAATACAGATAGAGGAAGAACAAGTGGAACTAATTTTGGAGAATAAAATATTAAAAACTTAAAAATGGTTATAAAATCTAAACCTTTTCCTGCTAATTCGTCAATATACAACCAAAATGCTTGAATTATAAAAATTAACATACAAATGGCAAAGACTGAAACAAGTCTTGTTGCATATAACTTAATTATGTATAGATCTAAAATTTTAAGCATTAGTTTATATAATATCCTTGATATTCCTCTTTTTTAAAATCAAAAAAATTAATTGAAATATTCGAATTATTTATAAAATTCTCAATAGTAAATGTAGTAGATGTTCTTTGTTTACCAACTTCTATCAACTTATAAATATTCTTTGTTTTGGTATTTATACCCAAAAGTATATAAGAAACATCAAGATTCTCTTCTGTCGGAATTAGTTTAACAAACTGAATATTATTACCTCTGACATTTTGAGCTATGTCCCAATGGAAGTCATATCCAGATTTATAGAGCTCAATTAGTTTGGTGGGGTTTAAAATTAAATCATCTTTTTGATCAGGTTTTGTAATTAAAACTTCTTCATTTTCATGAATAATAGTATATAAATCCTTACCATCAAATAATTGTGTTACATCTGATGTTGATAATTTATATTTTTCCTTTGAAACATATATCTTACCTGTAGTTTCCTGTCTAATATCTTCTTGACTATTTTCAAGAACATATTTGAAATTAAATTGATAGTTTTGGTAGGTAGAAATTTTTAAAGATGTTTCATCTAATAATTCCTTTGCTTTTATAGATGTCTGACAATATAGAACTGATGAAGCATAAAAGAGCAAATTAACTAACAGAACAATCTTAATTTTATTCATTTCCTAAGTGTTTATTCAAGTGGTTTAGATCTGAAATTAAAACTTGACGTGCCTTACTTCCTTCAAAAGGGCCAACAATACCTGCTGCCTCCATTTGATCAATAATTCTCCCGGCTCTATTATAGCCTAATTTCAATTTTCTTTGTAACAAAGATGCAGACCCTTGTTGTGCAATAACAATTACCTCTGCTGCTTCTCTAAAAAGAGTATCCCTATCTGAAGCATCAATATCTAATGAACCACTATTATCATCATTTATAAATTCAGGTAATATGTATGCATCACTAAATCCATTTTGAGATCCAATATAATCGGCAATTTTATCAACTTCTGGTGTATCTACAAATGCACATTGAATTCTTGATAGCTCATTGCCTTGAGTATAAAGCATATCACCTCGACCAATTAATTGATCTGCTCCACCGCTATCTAAAATTGTTCTTGAATCTATTTTAGATGTTACTCTAAATGCTATTCTTGCGGGAAAATTTGCTTTTATAATTCCAGTAATTACATTAACTGAAGGTCTTTGAGTAGCTATGATTAAATGAATACCAACTGCTCTTGCAAGTTGAGCTAATCTGGCAATCGGTGTTTCAACTTCTTTTCCAGCAGTCATAATTAAATCTGCAAATTCATCAACAACTAGAACAATATATGGTAAAAATTTATAGCCATCGTTTGGATTTAACTTTCTATTTTTAAATTTTCTGTTGTATTCAACCAAATTTCTACATAGAGCATTTTTTAAAAGTTCATATCGATCATCCATTTCGATACACAAAGAATTAAGTGTATTGATGACTTTACTGTTGTCAGTTATTATGGGTTCTTTACTATCTGGAAGCTTAGCTAAATAATGTCTTTCAATTTTGTTATAAATAGTCAATTCAACTTTTTTGGGATCAACCAACACAAATTTAACTTCAGCTGGATGCTTTTTATATAAAAGTGATGTTAGGACTGCATTTAACCCTACAGATTTACCTTGACCTGTAGCTCCTGCCATTAATAAATGAGGCATTTTAGTTAAATCAACAACAAATGTTTCATTACTAATTGTTTTTCCTAAAGCAATCGGAAGTTCCATTTCAGCATTTTGAAATTTTGAAGAAGCAATTACTGACTTCATAGATACTATGCTAGGGTTTTGATTGGGAACTTCAATTCCTATTGTCCCTTTTCCTGGAATAGGTGCAATAATTCTTATGCCCAATGCAGAGAGAGACAGGGCAATATCATCCTCTAAATTTTTAATTTTGGAAATCCTTATTCCTGCTTCAGGAACAATTTCGTATAAAGTAACTGTTGGTCCAATTGTTGCTTTAATTTGTGCAATTCCAATTTTGTAATTCTTTAGAGTATCAACAATTTTAATTTTATTTTCTTCGAGTTCATCCTGATTGATTGTGATACCTGTATTGGGATAGTCTTTTAAAAAATCTACATTAGGCATTTTGAATTTACTCAACTCAAGAGTTGGATCAAATTCACCTTGCTTTTCGACTAGTCTTTCGGATAAATTATCATCTGAATCTTCGTGACTAGACTCAATTTCAATTTTTAAATCATCCTCATTATCTGTGAAATCTTCTTTATTATTTAAATCATTGGATAAATCTGTTTTTTTAGTTATGTCACTATCAATTGATTCAGTTTTGCTTTCAATGTAGTCTTTTGTCTTTTTTGTATCGGAATAATCATTTATTATTGTATCCAGATCTTCTGTTATTTCATTTTCATTTATTTTTTCTTTAGTTGTAAAGTATTTATATATACTTTCAGGAGTTAATTTCCAATGAAATACAATAATAAAAAATGAATAAAATAAAACTATTGACCCAAAACCAATAACACCTGTATAATCAATAATCAAGCTTGAAATCTCATGTCCTACGATACCATCTATTATTGGGTATTTGTCATGAAAAAAACTTAATAAAAGGGAACCAAATAGAATGTAGTTAAAACCCCATGACCATTTATTAAAAAGACTTTTACGAGAGGTTCCAAAAAATAAAACCAACCCTGTGATTAAAATCAAATAACAAAAAATGTAGGAAGAAATTCCAAAAAGATTGAATATGAACAAATGTCCGAGCCATGCACCAATTTTATTTAAAATATTTTTTGTTTCAATATCTCTATCATTAAAGGAATATAGAGTCGATTGATCAATTTCCCAAGTTAGAACGTAGGAAGAGAAGGAAATAAAAAGTATTATACTAACTAAAATTAAAAAACTTCCAAAAATGATGGTTCTTTGCCTTTTTGTTTCTTTAGAAGAAGAACCTATTTTTTTGATTGAAGTCATTTTTACCAGTTATGTATAAAGTATCAAAAACAAAAATACAAATTAGTAATGATTTGCTTTGATTTCACTTTTTATTTTTAATACTATTTAAGGGAGCGAATTTTAATTTTTAATGCAGCATAAATAAGAGTCATAAAAGGACTTATCCAATTAAACATTGCATAAATAAAATATTCTCCAACACCCACATTAAGAACACTTGATTGGTAAGCACCGCAGGTATTCCAGGGTATAAGTGCAGATGTAACAGTTCCCGAATCCTCCAATGTTCTACTTAAATTCTCTGGAGCTAATTTTCTATCCTTATAGGCATTAGAAAACATTTTACCTGGAATAACTATAGCTAAATATTGATCTGATGCAGTTAAATTAATTGTTATACATGTTGCAACTGTACTTGCAAAAAGTTGAAAAGTATTATTTGCCCAATTTAAAAGTGTGTTTGTAATTGTAGATAGTGCACCTATGGATTCCATTACCCCACCAAAGACCATCGCACAAATAATAAGCCATATAGTATCTAACATACCTTTCATACCTCCGGAAGAGAAAAGATCGTATAAGAGTTTATTTTCTGTTTGAATCTGACTATTTGTTGTAATAGCATTGAGTATGCCTTTATAGGCACTAGAAAAACTGTAAGTTTTCTCACCACTTAATGTCAAAACAACATCAGGTTGAAAAATAAGTGCAAAAATTGCTCCTAAAATTGTTCCTGCAAGTAAAGCTATGAGGGGTGGAGTTTTCTTGGAGATTAGAAAAATCACAATAGCTGGAACCAAAAACAACCAATAATTAATATTAAATTTTAATTCTATTTGTTCTAGGAGATTCATTATATCAGCAACTCCCTTTTGTTCTTGAGAATAACCTAATATTATGAAAACAAAAAAAGTTATAACAATACTTGGTACGGTAGTTAATGTCATGTATCTAATATGTGAGAACAAATCTCCTCCAGACATTGCTGGTGCTAAGTTTGTTGTGTCACTTAAAGGAGAAAGCTTATCACCAAAATATGCTCCAGATATAACAGCTCCAGCTATCATTCCCGAGGGCAATCCCAGGGCCTTACCTATACCAATAAGGGCTATTCCAACAGTAGCAGATGTTGTCCAGCTACTCCCTGTAGCCAATGAGATTATTGCACAAATCACAATACAGGATGGAAGAAAAATTGATGGGTGTAAAATTTTTAAACCATAATATATCATAGCAGGAATTATTCCACTAACAAGCCATGTACCAGCAAGAGCACCAACAAAAAGCAAAATTAGTATTGCGCCAGCAACAGATTGAAAATTATCTGCTACTTTTAAAAGCATATCTTTATAAGAATTCTTATGGTAAAAACCAACTGAAGCGGCAATAGCTGCTCCAATTAATAAAATAAACTGATTAGATCCAGCAAGAGCATTATCACCAAACACAAATACATTATATGCCAGCAATAAAATTAAAATGATAAGTGGAAGTAAAGAAGATCCTAATGAAAGAGAATTTGATTTATTCAAAATTTTGATTTAAGATTATATGTATTTGTACAATGTTAAGAAATTTCTCATTAATTTTACGATAAATTAATATTGATAGTATGAACTCATATGATGTTACTGTTATTGGCTCAGGTCCTGGAGGATATGTAGCTGCAATTAGATGTTCTCAGTTGGGGCTTAAAACTGCTCTAATTGAGAAATACAAGTCTTTAGGTGGAACTTGTCTTAATGTAGGTTGTATCCCTTCAAAATCTTTACTAGATTCATCTCATCATTATGAGGAAGCAGTAAAAAACTTTAATACTCATGGAATCGAAATTTCTGGTGAAATAAAAGTTAATTTAAAAAAAATGATTGATCGTAAACAATCTGTTGTTGATCAGACTACTAAGGGTATTAATTACCTTATGGATAAAAATAAAATTGATGTTTTTAATGGTTTGGGAAGTTTTGAAGATTCAACTCATATTAAAATCAAATCTGGTAAATCTGAAATTATTCAGACTAAACATACTATTATAGCTACGGGATCTAAGCCATCCACTTTGTCTTTTATTAATATTGATAAAGAAAGAATTATTACATCTACAGAAGCACTTTCATTAAAAGAAATCCCAAAACATATGATTGTAATTGGTGGTGGTGTTATTGGCTTAGAATTGGGTCAAGTATATCATAGGCTTGGATCAAAAGTGTCAGTTATTGAGCATGCTGATCGAATTACACCAGTTATGGATTCTGGTATTTCAAGAGAATTAACCAAAGTTATGAAAAAACAAGGTATTCAGTTTTATCTTTCACATAGTGTAACTGAAGTAAATCGATCTAAAGATCTGGTTATTGTTAAAGCTTTGGATAAAAATAATTCTGAAGTTATTTTTAAGGGTGATTACTGTTTAGTTTCAGTAGGAAGAAAGCCATTCACAGAAGGATTAAATATTAAAGCTGCTGAAATTGGATTAAATGAAAAGGGTCAAATTATTGTGAATAATAACCTCCAAACATCAAATCCAAATATATATGCTATAGGAGATGTTGTCAGAGGAGCAATGTTAGCTCATAAAGCTGAAGAAGAAGGTGTCATGGCTGCAGAAATTATTTCGGGTCAAAAACCTCATATTGATTATAATCTCATTCCAAATGTAATATATACCTGGCCTGAAGTTTCTTCTGTTGGAAAGACAGAGGAAGAGCTAAAATCCAGTGGCATAGATTATAAGGTTGGCCAATTTCCCATGAGAGCTTTAGGAAGAGCAAGAGCCAGTATGGATATTGATGGGTTTGTAAAAATATTAGCTGATTCCAAAACGGATGAAGTATTAGGAGTTCATATGATAGGAGCTAGAGTTGCTGACCTTATTGCGGAAGCAGTCACAGCAATGGAATTTAGAGCCTCAGCTGAAGATATTTCTCGAATGAGTCACTCACATCCCACGTATGCTGAGGCTATTAAAGAAGCTGCACTCTCAGCTACTGAAAACAGACCCCTTCATATATAGCTAATACAATATGAATAATTAATTCGTAAAAATTCATTATTAATTAATTTTTAAACTCATGAATTTAGATTTTTTAAATCTTTACGAATCATATCCACAACTAAAAAACAAACACTCCCTGATCGCAGTTAGTGGGGGAGTCGACAGCATATTATTATCGCATTTGTTTTCTGAGTCTAAATTAAAGTTCTCTATCGCTCATTGCAATTTCGGACTGAGAGGAAAAGAAAGTGATAAGGATTTCATATTGGTTAGAAAACTTGCAAAATCTTTTGATGTAAACTTTTATTATAAAAAGTTCGATACTGTTAAATATTCAAAAATAAATAAGTGCTCAATTCAGATGGCAGCGAGAGAAATCAGATATAATTGGTTTGATAAATTAATGAATCAAAATAATATTAATTATCTAATAACAGGACACCATCTAAATGATCAGCTTGAAACTTTTATGATTAACTTAGGAAGAGGTACAGGAATTGAAGGGCTTGTTGGTATTTCGGAAAACTCAAAAATCTTACGTCCACTTTTAAATTTTTCAAAAAAAGAAATCATACTTTATGCAAAAAAGAAAAGTTATAAGTGGAATTTAGATCAAACGAATTTAAAAAATGATTATTTAAGAAATTCATTAAGAAATAACGTTGTTACAGAGTGGAAAAAGATTATCCCCGATCTTGAAAAGAATTTTCTTAAAACTATTAGTCAATTAGGGTATGCTGAAAAAGCAATAAAAACTCAAGTAGATTATTTTAAAAAAAACTATTTTATTTTAAAAAATTCAGAATTTCAAATTAATATCAAAAAATTGATGTCACTTACTCCACAAGAATTTTACTTTAATTCCTTATTTAAAGAATTTGGATTTGTTAAATCATCTGAAATAATTAAATTAATTGACTCATCACCCGGAAAATTGCTAAGATCTGATTCCTATGAAATTTTAAAAGATCGTGAGTATCTATTTTTGAGAAAAATAAAAGATAAACAAAAAAAATCTTACAAAATTAATTTGATTCCTCAAAAATTAAATGATCCGTTTAAAATAGAAATTAGTCTAAAACCTTTTAAAAATAAAAGAAACTCAATTGAGGTCGATCCTTCATTACTTAGCCCTATTTTAGAAATAAAAAAACCTTACACTGGTGCATATTTTTATCCTTCTGGAATGTCTGGAAAAAAGAAATTAAGTAAATATTTTAAGGATGAAAAACTTTCTCTATTTGAAAAACAAAATCAATGGATTCTGACTTCTAATAATCAAGTAGTATGGGTAATTGGTAAGAGGGCTGACAATAGATTTAGTTCAAGCTTAAAATCAAACAAAAGAATGTATATTAGCATTGAATTATCTTAAATAATGAGAAAATTATTAATATTCTTATTTTTTATTTCATTTAATTTTTTAAAATCTCAGGACATAATTAACCCTGTTAATTGGAATTTTAGTCATGAAGTTTCAGGCGATTCAATAATTACCTTAAACTTTGATGCAACTATTGATGATAAATGGCATCTTTACTCTCAAAACATCAAAGATGAACCTCCTTTATCTACTGTTTTTTTATTTAATGATCCTTACGCAGCAATTAAAAAAATTAATGAGGGAGTTAGCATAAGTGCATTTGATCCTATTTTTGAAAAAAATGTAAAGTATTTTACAAATAGTGCCACATTTAATTATCAAATTAAATTTAATGATACTATAGGAAGTATTTCAGGATCAATTGATTATCAGGCATGTGATGATGAATTGTGTGTTTTTAGATCTGATCCTTTTATTTTTAAAATTAAAAATGACTATATAGATAAAAAATCTGAAGTTGATGATAAAAGTTTATTATTAGCCAAATCTCTAGATTTAGGATTAGCAAAATCTGAATATCTATATAAAAACAATTCTTTAGGTTCTCAAAATAAGTTTTGGAATATATTCTTATTAGGCCTTCTGGGAGGTGTTCTTGCTCTTTTAACTCCATGTGTTTTTCCAATGATTCCTTTAACTGTATCTTATTTTATCAAAAATGATAGATCAAGGTCAGAAAGTATTAAAGATTCACTTATATATTCTTTTTTTATAATTTTAATTTATGTACTACTTAGTCTGCCCTTTCATATATTTGATTCTTTAGATCCGGAAATACTGAATGTCATTGCTACAAATGTTTTTGTAAATGTATTATTCTTTATCATTTTTATATACTTTGCTTTTTCTTTTTTTGGTTTTTATGAATTGAAACTACCATATAATTGGTCAAACTTCTCTGATTCAGCCTCAACGAATAATAAGGGTGTTTTTGGTTTATTTTTTATGGCTTTAACTCTGGCAATCGTATCATTTTCATGTACAGGTCCAATTTTAGGTTCTTTGCTTGCGGGGTCACTATCATCTAATGGAGGAGCTACTCAATTGACAATAGGTATGTTAGGATTTGGATTTGCCTTATCTTTTCCTTTTGGTCTCTTTTCTTTATTTCCAAAAGCGCTAAATTCAATTCCGAAGTCCGGTACATGGTTAAATACAACAAACATTGTTATTGGATTTATTGAGTTAGCCCTAGCTTTAAAGTTTTTATCAAATGCAGACTTAGTCTCACATTGGGGTATTCTTAAACGTGAAGTTTTTATTTCAATATGGGCTTTAATTTCTCTATTGACCTCATTTTACTTATTAGGCTTTTTTCGTTTTCCGCATGAAACTAAACATAAAATTAAGCTTCCCAGAAAAATTATTGGTTTATTATTTATTTCTTTCACTATTTATTTAGTTAATGGATTATTTGTAAAAGATAAATTAAGGTTACTTAGTGGATTTCCTCCCCCAATTTTTTACAGTTTAAGTAATTTAAATAATGAATGTCCTTTGAACTTAGAATGTTACAAGGATTTCTTTGAAGGCAGAAGATTTGCTAAAAAAACAAATAAGCCAATTTTAATTGATTTTACAGGCTGGGCATGTGTAAATTGTAGAAAGATGGAAGAAAATGTTTGGTCTGATAAAGAGGTTTACGAAATTTTATATAATGAAATTGTTCTAACTTCATTATATGTAGATGATAGAAAGAAATTGCCTGAAGGAATGGATTTTAAATTTAGAAGATCTGATGGTTCAATCAAAAACATTAAAAACATTGGTCAAAAATGGTCTACTTTTCAATATTTAAATTTTAATACTGCTTCTCAACCTTATTATGTATTAATGGCTCCAGATGGAAAATTATTAAATGAGCCAATTCAATATTCTAATACTATCACATTTAAGAATTGGCTTCAAAATGGGATAAATGTTTTTAAAAACAGTCAATAATCTTTGCTAAAAATCTTCTGTTTTTTTATTTTTTTGACCCATGAACATAAGGTAACCTTTTAAAAAAATATCTATTGATCCATTCATTACTGCGTCAATATCATTTGTTTCAATTTTAGATCTTACATCTTTTATTAGTTTATATGGATGCATAACGTAGTTTCTTATTTGAGAACCCCACTCGATTTTCTTTTTAGAGGATTCAATTTCATCTCTAGCAGACATTTTTTTTTGTAACTCAATTTCGTATAATTGAGATTTTAATAACTGTAAAGCTTTACCTTTATTTTCAAGTTGAGATCTTGTCTCAGAGTTTTCAACAACGATACCTGAAGGCTGATGTCTTAATCTAACAGCAGTTTCTACTTTATTTACATTTTGTCCGCCTGCTCCACTTGAACGCATTGTTTCCCATTTAATTTCAGATTGATTTATTATGATTTCAATTGTGTCATCAACTAAAGGGTAAACATACACAGAAGCAAAAGATGTATGTCTTTTAGCATTACTATCAAATGGTGAAATTCTGACAAGCCTATGAACACCATTTTCACCTTTTAGCCAACCAAATGAATACTCACCTTGTATTTCAATTGTAACTGTCTTAACACCTGTCACATCACCAGCCTGATTGTTTAATTCTTTTAATTTATAACCATTTTTTTCACCCCACATTAAATACATTCTCATTAGCATTTCAGCCCAGTCACAGCTTTCTGTTCCTCCAGCACCAGCAGTAATTTGAAGAATAGCTGATAAATTATCACCTTCGTTTGAAAGCATATTTTTAAACTCAATTTTTTCAAAAAGATTAATAATTTCAAGATGAAGATTATTTACTTCTGATTGATCAACTTCTCCATCATTAAAAAACTCTAATAAAAGCTCTAACTCTTCTAGCTTGTTCTCAATTTGTTGATAATCAGTTACCCATTTTTTTTTAGATTGAAGCTCACGAATAAAACATTCAGCTTCGTCTGGGTTATTCCAAAAATCAGGAGATAAAGTTTTCTCTTCTTTATTTGAGATTTCTATTTCTTTGGCAGGTATGTCAAAGATACCTCCTTAACGCACCGAGGCGATCTATAAGCTCTTTGTACAATTCTGTAGTAAGCATTAATTTTTTTTTCAAAAGTAATTTACTTTATCTATATTTTCTATATAAAGTCTGTTTTTTTATAACTTATACCCATATTTTTAGTAGTAAAAACCAATCAATAGTAACATAAAATTTATTAGTTTTATTAAAACAACTCATAATGAAAAATAAAGTCTTTACATTATTATCAATATTTATTTTAGCATCATCATTTACTTTCGCTCAACGAAAAGAATTGAGAAAGAAGAAACAAATAGATAAATATTCAAAATATGATTCTATGAAGATGTATTCAGGTTTTTTCAACTTTTTTTATAATACTGAAAATGATCATATTTATCTTGAAATTTCTGATTTAGAAAAGGAATTTTTATATGTTAACAGTCTTAGTGAAGGGATAGGTAGTAATGATATTGGTCTTGATAGAGGTCAACTTGGAAATAGCAGAGTTGTTTATTTTAAAAAAGCAGGTAATAGATTGTTATTAGTTGAGCCTAATCAAAAATATAGAGCAAATTCAGAAAACTATTTAGAGAAAAAATCAATCAAACAAGCATTTGCAAAATCTGTAATATGGAGTTTTCCAATTATTGATACGAATAATAATAAAATTATAATTGATTTAAATGATTTTTTATTAAATGATGCACATGGAGTATCACAGAGATTAAAATTAAGAAATCAAGGTTCTTATCTGGTAGATAAATCCAGATCTTCAATGTCAATTGACAGAACTAAAGCATTTCCCAAGAATATTGAATTTGATGTTCAACTTACATTTAAAGGTCAACCTAAAGGAAATCTAATAAAATCTGTGACTCCTTCTGCTGATGCTGTTACAGTTCATCAACATCACTCTTTTATTGATTTACCTCCTTTAGATTTTAAAATGCGCCGATTCGATCCAAGAAGTGGCGTAAATGCTTTTAGATTCTATGATTATGCTACACCGGTAAGTCAACCTACTCTTCAAGAATATGTTGTTAGGCATCGTTTAGTGAAAAAAAATCCTGAATTAGAATATAGTGAAGCAGTAAAGCCAATAATTTATTACTTGGACAATGGAACTCCGGAACCAGTTCGATCTGCTCTATTAGAGGGAGGACGATGGTGGAATCAAGCTTTTGAAAGTATTGGTTTTAAAAATGCTTTTCAAGTTAAAATTTTACCAGATGATGCAGACCCTCTTGATGTGAGATATAATGTAATTCAGTGGGTTCATAGGTCGACAAGAGGCTGGAGTTATGGTGCAAGTATAATTGATCCCAGAACAGGTGAAATTTTAAAGGGACATGTAAGCTTGGGAAGCTTAAGGATAAGACAAGATTTTATGATTGCTTTAGGGTTGTCTAAATCACCTTTTAAAATCGATAATAATCAAGAGTCAAAAGCGTTAGATATGGCATTGGCAAGAATTAGACAACTATCTGCTCACGAAATTGGCCATACTTTAGGTTTTGCTCATAATTTTGCTGCAAGTGCAAACAATAGATCTTCTGTAATGGATTATCCTCACCCAACATTGTCAATAGTTAATGGAATAATCAATTTTGATGATGCATATTCAGTTGGAATTGGAGATTGGGATAAAGTATCTGTATCATACAATTACAAAGAGTTTTCGAGTGACTTAGATGAAAATGTTGAATTACAAAATATTTTAGAAAATAGTTATTCAAGTGGACATAGATTTATATCTGATTCAGACTCAAGACCAATTGGCGGTGCTCATCCAACATCACATTTGTGGGACAATGGAGCAGTAGCAACAGATGAATTAGATAAACTATTAAAAATAAGGAGAATTGCAATGAATCAATTTTCATTAGACCATCTTAGAATTGGTGAAAATTATTCAATCCTTGAAGATAGACTAGTTCCAATATACTTTTTGCATAGATATCAATTGGAAGCGGTTGTAAAACAAGTTGGAGGAATTAATTACAATTACGGGGTCAAGGGTAATATTAATTATAATACTTATCCAGTTAATGAACTTGAACAGAGATCTGCACTAAAAAGCATTTTAAATGCAATTTCACCTTCTGAATTAATGATCCCAAAATCCCTTCAATCTATTCTAATGCCAAGAACATTTGGAAATTATAGATCTCGAGAAAGTTTTGCTTCTCAAACTGGTGTTGCATTTGATTATCTTGGGATTGCTAATTCATTGAGTGATGCTATATTTGGAATGATATTAAATTCTCAAAGAGTTTCAAGATTAATTCAACAAGAAGCCGTTTATAAAAACCAATTAACTTTAAATGAGGTCATTACTCAATTGGTTGATCAAACATTTAAGCTTAAGGAATCTGATTCTTACCATAAATCAATTAATGAAATTAATCAATCAAATTTATTCAAACATCTAATGCTACTAAGCACTTCAAACAACGTATATCCACAGGTAAGGGCTGAAATTTTTAATAGTTTAGAAGATTTATTGACATGGCTTAAAAATAATCCAGAAGTAAAGTATTCAAAATTTTATCAAAATCAAATTAACCAATTCATGTCCCAACCAAAACTTTTATCGCCATTGAAAAGTGAAAAAATACCAGACGGATCCCCTATTGGTTCAATTGCATGTGATTTTTAATTATGAAGGTAAATTTAATTAGTGATACATTTACTATTCCTTCAAAAGAAATGATAGATGCAATGATGGAGGCAAGGGTAGGAGATGATGTTTTTAAAGAAGATCCTACATTAAACAATCTTGAAGCTAGAGTTGCAAAATTATTTGGAAAAGAATCAGGTTTATTTTTTCCTTCTGGAACAATGTCTAATCAAGTGGCAATTAAAATTCAAACACAGCCAGGTGATCAGCTGATTTGTGATCACTATTCTCACATTTATCATTATGAGGGCGGGGGTGTAAGTTTTAATTCTGGTGTTTCTTGTAGATTGATTGAAAGTTCAAGGGGGTTGTTAAATTCAAAACAAATTGAAGAAGTTATCAATCCTCCAGATTTTTATCATAGTCCACCAACTACTCTAGTAAGTCTCGAGAATACTTCAAATAAAGGTGGTGGATCATGTTACAGTCTTGATTCATTAAAATCAATAAGTAATCTATGTAAAGAAAAAAACATATCAATTCATTTAGATGGTGCAAGAATATGGAATGCAATGATTGCAACAAAAACAAATGCTGTTGATTATGGAAGTTTATTTGATACTATTTCAGTATGTTTCAGTAAAGGTTTAGGCTGTCCTATTGGTTCTATGCTTTTAGGTAGTAGTGAGTCTATAAAAAAAGCCATTAGATTCAGGAAAGTTTTAGGTGGAGGTATGAGACAGGTTGGATACATGGCAGCAGCTGCTAACTATGCTCTTGATAATAATCTAAATGATTTAGCTAATGATCATAAAAAGGCGATTGAGTTAGGAAATATATTAACAAATTTACCATATGTAAAATTAGTTCAGCCTATTGACACTAATATTGTAATATTTTCCCTCCATCCACAATTTAATGAAGATCTATTCATAGAAAATCTTTTAAATAAAAATATAAGACTAATACAGTTAGGTAAAGGAAAAATAAGAATTGTTACACATAGAGATTATACTGATAATCATCATGAATATACAATTAAAACGTTGACTAATTTTAAATTTTAACTTTGCATATGATTTTTGAAAAAAAAGTTTTTTATTTATTTATAACATTTATTTTTGCTTCATCTTGTAAACAAAATGTTTTAATGAAAGAAGATCCGAATATACCTCCACCGGTAGCTGAAAAAATTCCTTATCAACACAAAATTCATGAAGATATTAGAGTTGATAATTACTATTGGTTAAGAGATAGAAACAATCCAGAAGTAATTGATTATTTAGAAAGAGAAAATGATTATTTCGATAAATTAACCAGTCAGTCAAAGCCTCTTCAAGATGAATTATTTTTAGAGATGAAAAATAGAATTAAAGAGGATGATAGCTCGGTACCCTATTTTTATAATGGATACTGGTACATAACGCGATTTGAACTTGGAAAATCATACCCTGTTTATACAAGAAAGAAAGATTCTTTAACTGCTGTGGAGGAGATTCTTATTGATGTAAATAAAGAAGCGGAAGGGTATGAATATTTTAATCTTGTTGGTTTAAATATTAGCCCTAACAATAGTATGATGTCCTATGCAATTGATACTGAATCTAGAAGAAAATATACACTGTTTGTTAAGGATCTGTCAACTAATAAAAATCTTAAAACTAAAATTGAAAATACAACAGGAGGAAGTGTTTGGGCAAATGATAATATTCATTTATTTTACACAAAAAAAGATCCAAATACATTAAGGTCTAACGAAATTTATAGACACAACATAGAGGATACTGATAATGATTATTTAGTTTATGTTGAAAAAGATGAAACTTTTGGAGTTGGAATTGGAAAGTCAAAATCAAATAAATATATTTTTATATCCTCATACAGTACACTAACCACGGAATATCAATTTATAGATGCAGATAGTCCAAAAGATAGTTTTAAGAAAATTCAAGAAAGAATAAGAGGGCTTGAGTATAGTGTCTCGCATTTTAAAGATCATTTTTATATAACCACTAATCATGATAATTCTAATAACTTTAAATTAGTTAAAACACCTGTAGATAATACTAATATTAAATATTGGACTACTGTTATTGAAGAAAGAGATGATGTTTTGCTTGAGGATATTGAATTATTTGAAGATTTTTGGGTTACAAGTGAAAGGTCGAATGGTTTAAATCAATTAATAATTCATTCATGGGATAAAGATATACCTAGTTATATACTTCCTGTTAAAGGGGAAACATACAGTTTATATAGTCAATACAATCCTGAATTCACTAGTTCAAAATTAAGATATTCTTATAACTCTTTATCAACTCCAAATACAATAATGGAGTTTGATATGAATTCTAAAACTAATACTGTTTTAAAGACTCAAATCGTTTTAGATATTAATTTTAATCCGGATAACTATATTGAAAAAAGAGTATGGGCTAAGGCTAAAGACGGAGAAAAAATCCCGATATCATTGATTTATCATAAAAATACCAAACTTTCATCAGAAACACCTTTACTCCAATATGCATATGGATCTTACGGTATTACAAGAGATCCAAATTTTTCCTCATTACGTTTAAGTCTTTTAAATAGAGGTTTTGTGTATGCAATTGCTCATGTAAGGGGAAGTGAGTTTTTAGGAAGATCATGGTATGAAGATGGGAAATTATTTAAAAAGAAAAATACTTTTTCTGATTTTATTTCATGTTCAAAATTTTTAATAGAAAATAATTTTACATCCTCAAAACACTTGTATGCTTATGGAGGCTCCGCTGGAGGTCTATTGATGGGTGTTATAGTAAATGATTCACCTGAAACATATAATGGCGTAATAGCTGCTGTTCCATTTGTCGATGTTGTTACGACAATGTTAGATGATTCAATTCCACTAACAACAGGAGAATATGATGAATGGGGTAATCCAAATAACAAAGAATTTTATCATTATATGTTATCATATTCTCCATATGATCAAATTAAAGAGCAAGATTATCCAAATATTTTAGTAACAACAGGTTTACATGATTCGCAGGTTCAATATTGGGAGCCTGCAAAATGGGTTGCTAAGCTTCGAGATTATAAGACTGATTCCAATGTAATCTTATTAAATACAAATATGAATACTGGTCATGGAGGCGCCTCAGGCAGATTTGATGCTATAAAAGAGGTTGCCAGAGACTATGCTTTTTTATTACAATTAGAGGATCAAATTAATTAAGAATTTTAATTAAATTTGCATTCTATTTGTTATTCAATATACTAGAAAAAAACTCAAAGTTTGATTTACAACAACATACTTGAATTAATTGGTAAAACTCCTTTAATTAAATTAAATAATATAATAAAAAATTTTCCAGGAAAATATTATGCTAAATATGAAGCATTTAATCCTGGTCATTCCAACAAAGATAGAATTGCTCTTTTTATTATTAATGAAGCGGAAAAACAAGGTTTACTTAAAAAAGGAAGTACAGTAATAGAAACAACTTCTGGTAATACAGGTTTCAGTCTTGCAATGGTCTCTCTTGTTAAAGGATATAAGTGTATTTTAGCAGTTAGCTCAAAGTCTTCTAAGGATAAAATTGATATGCTTAAATCAATGGGGGCTAAGGTTTATGTATGCCCATCTAATGTTGAATCTACCGATCCACGATCATATTATCAAGTAGCAAAAAAAATTAATAAAAAAATAACTAATTCCTTTTATGTAAATCAATACTTCAATGATCTAAATACTAAGGCACATTTTTTATCGACAGGTCCAGAGATATGGAATCAAACAAGTGGTAATATAACTCATTTAATTGGTTGCAGTGGAACAGGAGGAACACTTTCTGGAGCTGGACAGTTCCTAAAAAATAAAAATCCGAATATTAGGATAATTGGAGTTGACGCATATGGATCGGTGCTTAAAAAATTTCATGAAACACGTAAATTAGATAAAAAAGAAATTTATCCAAATAGAATAGAAGGTTTGGGTAAAAACTTAATTCCATCAGCCACAGATTTCTCCATTATTGACAAATTTATTAAGGTTACTGATGAATTAAGTGCTTATACTGCCAAGAACATTACTAAACATGAAGGAATGTTTGTAGGATATACTTCGGGAGCTGCTATGCAAGCAACAATTCAATTAAAAGATTCCGGGGAATTTAATGAAAAAAGTGAAATAGTAATTATCTTTCCCGATCATGGTTCAAAGTACATGAGCAAGATTTATAACGAATGTTGGATGAAAAAAGAGGGATTTATTAATAACAATCAACAAACTATCCATCAAATTGAATATATTTAATTATGAAAGATTTATTTGAAAGAATTCAAAAAAATAAGGGACCATTAGGAAAGTGGGCAAAACATGCAGAAGGATATTTTGTTTTTCCAAAATTAGATGGTCCAATTGCGAACAGAATGTTTTTCAATGGAAAAGAGGTTATAACATGGAGTATTAATGATTATCTAGGTCTTGCTAATCACCCTGAAGTAAGAAAAATTGACGCTGATTCAGCCAAAGAATTTGGTTCAGCTTATCCAATGGGAGCTAGAATGATGTCAGGTCACACAAATGCTCATGAACAATTGGAGTGTGAACTTGCTAATTTTGTTGAAAAAGAATCTGCATATTTACTGAATTTTGGATATCAAGGTATTTTATCAACAATTGATAGCTTGGTCAGCAAAGATGATGTTATTGTTTATGATGTTGATGCTCATGCTTGTATAATTGATGGTGTTAGGCTTCATCCAGGAAAAAGATATACATATCAACATAATGATATTGAAAGCTTAGAAAAAAATTTGATTAGAGCATCAAAAATCGCTGATCAAACTGGAGGAGGAATCCTTGTTATTTCAGAAGGTGTTTTTGGAATGAGAGGGGAACAAGGAAAATTAAAAGAAATTTCTGATTTGAAAATCAAATATAATTTTCGCTTTTTAGTTGATGATGCCCATGGTTTTGGAACATTAGGTAAAAATGGAGCTGGTACTGGAGTCGAACAGGGTGTTCAAGATAAGATAGATGTATATTTTGCAACATTTGCCAAAGCAATGGCATCTACTGGAGCTTTTGTTGCAGCCGATAAAGAAATTATTGATTACTTAAAGTATAACATGCGTTCACAAATGTTTGCAAAATCACTACAAATGGTCTTAGTTAAAGGGGCATTGAAAAGACTTAATATGTTAAGAACTAGACCAGAATTCAAAAATAAACTTTGGGAAAATGTAAATGCATTGCAAAATGGATTAAAGAATAAGGGTTTTGATATCGGAACCACCAAAAGTTGTGTTACTCCAGTCTATCTTAAAGGAAGTATACCTGAAGCGATGGTTTTGGTAAAAGATTTAAGAGAAAATTTTTCTATCTTTTGTTCGATTGTTGTTTATCCAGTTATTCCTAAAGGATTAATTTTATTAAGATTGATTCCAACAGCTTCACATACATTAGATGATGTTTCAATTACTCTTAATGCCTTTTCAAATATTCGAGAAAAATTAGAGAAGGGAACGTATAAGAGACTCTCTGAGGCTATTGCTACTAGTTAATCATTTAGCATTACTGGCATTACAAGCATAATAACTTCTTCATTTTTATCATTTGTTTCGACGGGTGTAATTATTCCAGCTCTGTTTGGAAGTGACATTGCTAATTTAATAGTTGATGAATTTAAATTATTTAACATTTCAATTACAAATCTTGAATTAAAACCAATTTGGAGATCTTCTCCCATATAATCACAATCTAACCTTTCGTCTGCCTTATTACTAAAATCGAAATCTTCAGCTGAAATATTTAATGATGAACCAGCTATTTTTAAACGAATTTGGTGAGTTGTTTTATTTGAAAAAATACTCACCCTTCTAACTGAATTTAAAAATTGTGCACGATCAATTGATAAAATATTAGGATTTTCCTTAGGAATTACTGCCTCATAATTAGGGTACTTTCCATCAATAAGTCTACATGTAAGTGTTGAGGATCCAAAAATAAATTGTGCATTTGTATCATTGTATTCAATTTTCACATCATCTTCGCTACCAGCCAATATATTCTTAAGGAGTTGTAATGGTTTTTTTGGCATAATAAATTCAGCACTTTTATCAGTGCTATAATCTTTTCTTGTATACTTAACCATTTTATGTGCATCAGTTGCTACAAAATTTAACCCTTCTGAATTAAATTGAAAAAAAACTCCACTCATTACTGGGCGTAAATCATCATTTCCAGAGGCAAAGAGAGTTGTATTAATTGAAGTGGCTAATATGTCACCTTTAATTGTCGTTGAGCTAGGATCTTTTATATATAAAGCTTTTGGAAAATCTTCTCCAGGTACATATGCAACTGCATATTTTCCATTATTTGCAATGATCTCAATTGTATTTGATTCAGATTTGATGAAAGTAAGTGGCTGTTCAGCAAATGTTTTTAGTGTGTCAATCAATAATCTTGCAGGGATTGCGACTGAGTAAATATCTGTAGATTCTATACTTATACTTGTGGACATCGTTGTTTCAAGATCAGAAGCAGATAATGTCAAAGTATCTTTGTTTACTTCAAATAAAAAGTTATCTAAGATAGGAAGAGTGTTAGTAGAGTTAACTATTCCGCCAATAATTTGTATTTCTTTTAATAAGGCAGCACTTGATACTATAAATTTCATTTATTTATTGATTTATTTCAAAGATATTTTAATTGACCTTGAATCAAAAAATAACTTATTCACATTTATTAACTAACTAATTTTCTGCTCTTATTTATCAAAATTCTTAAAAAGAAAAGAAATATTAATGGAGTAAATAAAAATAAAACCCATTCAAATTTATTACGATTTTTAATTTTTACTTGATCAAACAAATTTATTTTAACTTTTTTTAATCTTATTTTAGATAAATTACTTGGTTTAGCTAGGTAATGTACCACATTTATTAAAAATTTTTTATTTGAATAAAAATTATTAGTCCATTTATCATAACCTAATTCTAAAGGATCACTATTCTTAATTTGATTTTCTCCAAATTGACCATCGCCAATTAAAATTAATTTACTTTTCCCATTTTTAATTTTATTTATATCAGAAATTGGTGAGATACGATTTTTGAAAAGTGATTTATAGCTTCCCTCAGTTAGAACAGCTAATGTTTTAGATGTGTCATTATAGTTGTCTGGATTAATTCTATTAATTTCAGTTTGAAGATTAATAACTTTTGAAACAGATTGAACTTGTGAAAAACTCGAGGATTTAACTAGAATTTGTTTTCTTGTTGCACTTTCAATAGTATCAATTGATGATACAAATCTAAACCACAAATTTTCTATATTATTTTGGTTGATTAATGAGTTAGTTGGTTTACTTATGGGAGAGTAGGTCCAGGGAAATGGAATATATTGAGTCTGACTTCCGTTACCATTAGCAATAACAATTGGTGCACAATAAACATCTTTAATTAGATCATATTTCAAACGTAAACCATAATTAAAAAAATAATCATCAAGCTCTAAGTCATTTTTGGTAGGTGTAACTATACCATTATTATCAAATAACAGCTTATTATCAATGTTCAAGGCATCAATTAACCATAATATATTACCACCATTTGCATGATATTGATCTAGAATAAATTTTTCAGGTATTAAAAACTTTTGTTTGGGATTTGAAATTATTAAAAGAGGAAATTTATTTAAATTATCCAATGTTTTTTTTGGATTTTTTTTATACTTTTTTAAATCAAAAAATGAGACATCATAATACATTTGAAGGGTTTGAATCCAGTCAGATATTTTTTTAGTTGAACTTGTCTCATGTGATGTAAGAAAACATATTTGTTCTTTATCGCGAATATTAAGTCTTTTAATACCATCAATAATTTTGATTTCCAGCTGTTCAATTCCTTTAATTATTTTTTTTTCAGATGAATTTCCAAGGCTTGATTCTGTTAAGGGAATTAGTATTGAATTCTCCGTGTCATTTAAAACAATCCAAGGAAATACAAATTTTTGATCTAAACTCTGATTGTTTGTGTCTATAATAAAATCAGGTTTCATTCCATAAGAACTCATCTCACTTATCAAATTATCAATTGATAATTCAGTTTCGAATGGATCTATGTAATTTATATAAAAGTTTTTATTTAAGGATTTAAATGTTCGAAGTATACGCTTAGTTTCATTGTGTAATTTTCTGTATGAAGTTGGGAGTTTTCCATATAAAAATACATTAATAGATATTTTTTTTTTAATTGAATTGACATAATTTATAGAATCAGCATTAAGAGTAAATCTCTTGTTGACAGAAGTGTCAAACCTGTAGTCAAAAAAAATTGACGATATTAATGTGAATGATCCGAAAAAAAAATAAAAAAAAATTAATTTAATATTATTCATTTAAATGTTTATTAAAAATATATAGTGATAAAGACATTAGGATAAGGTTAAAACCAAAAAAATAACCAATATCCCGAATAGTAATGATTCCATTAATAAAATTTTCATAATGGTATTTGCTTCCAATATTTAAAATAATTTCAAAAAAATAATTAGAATTTGTAAAATTACCTATTTGATCAAATAGATAAAATTGACAAAAACATAAAAATGAACTAAAAATAAATATTGTTATCTGATTTCTGAAAGCGATTGACACTGGAATACAAATACTAATTAAGTTTGAACAAAAAAGAAATAATCCCAGATAACTACTTAATATTAATTCTTTTTCTATTTCAGTATTATCTTTTGCAAATTGAGAAGCGTAGATAATATATATTATCGTGGGAATTACTGAAACTAAAATTAAAAATAAGGAAGCAAAATATTTTGACCAAATAATATTGGATACCGATAATGGTTTTGTCAGAATTAGTTCTATTCTCCCTGAATTAAGTTCTTCACTAAACAACCTCATCACTATGGCTGGAATTAAAATAATTAGAAACCAAGGGGTAATAGAAAAAAATAGGTTAAAATCTATAAATTTATTATGAAATAAATTATAATCATTTTCCACGATTATAAATATTATTGAGTTTAAAGACCAATATGCAGACAAAACAACATAAACAATTGGTGATATAAAAAAAATTTTAATTTCTTTAAAAAATAATGTGAACATATTAGTTAAAAATTATTGTTACAGGATCCCTGTAGTTTAGACCAAATAGGGTGCTTGCACTACCAACGGTTAAGGGATTACTTTTATATATTGCAAGTTCAAGATGACCTGAGGTATTGAATAAAGCAATTTTTTTTCCATCTTCCTCTCTTTTATCTTTTTTTAGACTAAAATCAATCGCTTCACTATAATTGTTATATATTTTTTTAAATTTTATTGTTCTTGCGATAATCGTAAACTCTCTTTTTTTTCCTATATTTTTAAAAATCTTTTCTGTAATATTTGTTACTACATTTCCATAATTGTCAATATAAATAACACTACCTAATATTTTGTTGTCTTTATTATTAATTACAGGATTCAAATTTGTTAACTCTAAAATAGAATTAGCGGGTTTACCAACAACTTCTAGCTCTCCATTTCTAGAAATATGACCAGCTATTTTTACAAAAATATCTAATACAGGAAAAGTACTCACGGTATTGTTGTGTATGTTAATTGAAACTATTTTTTCTGCTTTTTTACCGTCTAATATTAAGGAAAAAATACCGTTATCTGCTCCAATAAAATAATGGCCATCAAATAACATTGATAAATGTTTATTTTCTGGTGTAAGCTCTGAATCAACACCAATTAAGTGAATTGTGCCCTTTGGAAAGGCTTTATATGCATTTTTTAGTATATAAGCAGCCTCAGTCACATTATAAGGACTTATTTGGTGACTTATATCAATAATATTAGGGTTATTTAATTCTGATAATAATGCCGCCTTAATTGTTGAAACAAAATAATCTTTATTTCCAAAATCTGTTGTTAAAGTAACAATTATCATAAAATAATTTAATGTTAATTATATCCAAAAAGTGTACATTTGAAAAGTATCAAAAATTTATAAGTAAAAATAATTATTTTAACTCTTCTTTGTATTGAATGAACTCGAAATTATATTATCAGAGATTAATCCTCAGGATTTCTTTGGAACTAAAAATGTAAATTTAGAATTATTAGAATCATACTTTCCTAAACTGAAAATAGTTGCACGGGGAAATAAAATTAAAGCTTATGGAGAAAATAGTATTTTAAATGAATTTAAAAGAGGAGTTGATACACTATGTGCAATTTTTTCAAAGAATAATTTTATCGATCCTCAAGAAATTGAAAGAATATTATCAAGTAATTTAAATAAGAATAAATTAAATGAAGAATTAGGTGTAAATATTATTCATGGAATAAGAGGTAATATAATAAAAGCTAAGACTCCTAACCAAATAAAATTAGTTAATTTAATATCTGACAATGATATGGTTTTTGCAGTGGGTCCTGCTGGTACAGGTAAAACATATACAGGTATTGCTATGGCTGTTCGAGCATTAAAAGAAAAAAGTGTCAAGCGAATAATTTTAACAAGGCCTGCGGTTGAAGCAGGTGAAAATTTAGGTTTTCTACCTGGAGATTTAAAAGAAAAGCTAGATCCATACATGCAACCATTATATGATGCTTTAAAAGAAATGATTCCTCATGAAAAATTAAAATCGTACATAGAAAAAGAAATAATTCAAATCGCGCCATTAGCCTTTATGAGAGGTCGAACTCTTGATAATGCTTTTGTTATTCTTGACGAAGCACAAAACACCTCCCACTCTCAAATGAAAATGTTTTTAACAAGAATGGGGACAAATGCAAAATTTTTGATAACAGGAGATCCAGGTCAAATTGACCTCCCCCGTAAACTTGCGTCGGGATTAAAAGAAGCACTATCGATATTAAATAAAGTTAAAGGTATTGCAATTATTACACTAAATGACAAAGATATAATTCGTAATAAAATTGTTAAAAAAGTCATTGAGGCATACAATAAAATAGAATCTTAAATTAATCTTATGGAAAATACTATTTTGGAAACAAACTTTAATTTTCTAAAACAAGAGTCGAAATATACAGGTAAGGTTCGTGAGTTATACAAACTTGAGAATGAAGTATTAATTATGATTGCCACTGATCGTATATCAGCTTTTGATTTTGTTCTTCCAAAAGGAATTCCTTATAAAGGTCAAATATTAAATCAAATTGCAAATAGAATGATGGAATACACTAGTGATATTCTTCCTAATTGGATAACTCATTCTCCTGATCCTAATGTATCAATTGGAATAAAATGCAAACCATTCAAAATTGAAATGGTAATTAGAGGGTATTTAGCAGGTCATGCTGCAAGAGAATATAATTCAGGTAAAAGAGTTATATGTGGAGTGTCTCTTCCTGATGGATTAAATGAGAATGATAAACTACCAAAACCAATTATTACCCCAGCAACGAAAGCTGAAAAGGGTCATGATGAAGATATTTCAAGAGAAGAAATTATTAATAAAAAAATAGTATCTCAGGAAGATTATATTTTAATCGAAAAATATACTCATCAGCTTTATTTGCGAGGCAGTCAATTAGCAGAAAAACAAAATTTAATTTTAGTTGATACTAAGTATGAGTTTGGAAAAACCAATAATGGTGAAATTATTTTAATTGATGAAATTCATACTCCAGATTCATCACGATATTTCTATAAAAATGGTTATAAACAAAGACAGTTAAATCGAGAACCTCAAAAACAATTATCTAAAGAATTTGTTCGTCAATGGCTTATTTCTAAAGGCTTTCAAGGACTTGATGGACAAAAACCACCAGAGATGACAGATGATTTTGTAAATACTATATCTGAAAGATATATTGAGCTTTATGAAAAAATAATGGGCGAAAAATTTCAAAAAGAAAATATAGATAATATTAGTGAAAGAATCAGTAAAAATCTTACTAATTACTTATGATTTTGAATAATATAATTGATTGATTTTTTTGGTTCTATCCATATAGCAGATTTGTATTTCTTAAACCATGTAATTTGTCTCTTTGCATATCTTCTTGAATTTTTTTTTATTTCTTCAATAACAAATTTTTTATTTTTTTGGTTATTATCATTAAACCATTCCCGATATCCAACTGTATTCAACGGTTTTAAGCTTTTCATACTTGATAAAGTTTTAGCCTCAACCTCAAGACCTGTATTAACCATTAAATCAACTCTATTATTTATCCTTTCATATAATAATTTCCTGTCTTGATTTAAAATATAAATATGATTTGAATAGTTTTTTTTTTGATTTTCTTTTCCCAGAAAACTGGAATAAGGTTTTTTACATTCAATACAAACTGAAAGTGCACGAATTATTCTTCTATGATTATTTAAGTCAACTTTATTATAGTAATTAAAATCGTAATTTCTTAGTAAATTTGTGATATACTTTAGGCCCTTATCCTTGTATAAGTAATTAACTTCATTTAATGTTTTACTAGATACATTTGGGATTTTATCTAAACCAAAGAGAATTGAGTTTGCATATAAACCGGAGCCACCAACAAGAATCACATTTTTATGTTTTTTAAACAATTCATTAATAACATTTAGTGCTTCAATTTGATATTTGCCTACAGTTAGTGGGTTTTTTACGCTTCTATCCTGAATAAAGTAATGTTTTACTTCATTTAATTGTTTTTTATCTGGGACTGCTGTTCCAATTGACATCTCTTTATAAAATTGTCTTGAATCACATGAAATTATTTCAGTTGAAAAATACTTAGCAACTTCAATTGCCACAATTGATTTCCCAACTCCTGTTGGACCTCCAATATAAATTAAATTGTTTTTAGACATCATTTAATTTTTCGCCACATTTATAGCAAAAAATAGAATTATCTTGATGATCATTCGCCATACAATGTAAACAAGCTTGAGTATTTTTAGAAATTTTATTTTTTTCGGTTAATTCCGCTGTAACTATTCCTGTTGGAACTGCAATTATTCCGTAACCCATGATCATAATTAAAGCAGCAATAAATTGCCCTAATGGAGTGATTGGAGCAATATCACCATATCCAACTGTAGTTAAAGTCACAATACACCAGTATATACCCTCAGGTATACTTGTAAACCCACTCTCATCGGGCTCTATCATATACATTAATGTTCCACAAATTATACATATAACTAAAACACTAAAAATAAAAACACCAACTTTTGCTCTACTTGATATCAATGCTTTCATTAAAATGTTTGATTCACCTATAAATCTTGTCATTTTTAAAATCCTGAACACTCTCAATAGCCTAAGAGCTCTCAATGCTACTAAAGATTGTGAACCAACAAATAAAAGTGATAAGTATTTTGGGATCGTAGATAAAAGATCAATAATTCCATAAAAACTAATTATATATTTTATAGGTTTTTTAACAGAAATAAGCCTTAAAATATACTCAATAGTAAAAAAAATTGTAATGAACCATTCAGATATATTTAAAAAAGAACTGAAGTTTTTTTGAAACTCATCAATACTTTCAAGGGCAACTAAAACTACACTAAGTAAAATAAGTATGAGAAGAACGATATCAAAGACTTTTCCTAAACGGGTATCTGCTTCATAAATTATTTCATGAAGTCTATGCCTCCAATACTTGCTTTTTTTTACCATTAATATAAAAATACAAATTTATTAAACATTAAAGAATTGTTATAATTCAATCAATGCATGGTATTTTTTAGCTTTTATATAATTGTGTAAAATTGTATATGCATCTTGATTGTGATTAATCTTCACTAATCTATTTTTAATTTTGTCTGGTGATTTAATCTGATGATTTAATTCATAATACCCATATCCTTGAATAATATTATCTTGTACATAGACAAAACTCTTTTCATCAATTTTTCTCCCAGAATCAATCATTATAAATGATTTAATATTTATTTTAAAATGACTGATGAGTTTTTGAACTCGAAAATTATATGAAATGGGTTTTTCTTCAGAACAACAAGCTCCAAAACAATTTTTAAATTCATACTGAACACAAGTTTGTTTTTTGTTTGATAAAAAAGTTAAATTTTCACATAAATTATATTCTTTGATTAAAAATTCAATTTTTTTGGTAGCATTAATTTTATTTTTAAACCGAAACATATATTCTTCATTTGATTTAATTTGCTCAATTTTCAAAATATTGTAACCATTTATATTTACAAGTTTTAGCCCAATAGGAAATAGCCTATACTTGCTTCGGTAATTTAAAATTGGCTGATTTTCTTTAATTTCTTCTTGTTCTTTTAATAGAGCCAATAATTCACTTCCTGTGTGTTCATAACTTATTTTGAAAACTTGATTTTGAATTTTTATTGCTTTTGAAGAATTTGATGTTAAGTGAGTTGTGACTCTTCTTTTTAAATTTTTACTTTTTCCGATATAAATAATTCCTTTTTTGTCATGGATATAATAAACTCCGGTAACATTGGGTACATAATCAATTATCTTAATAAACTTATTTTTTTCACTTTTAGGATAATGATCTATTATCAAGCTATTTAAAATAATTTTTTTTACGTCCTTTTGAACTAATAATTCAAAAAGTTTTAATGTTGCTAAAGCATCTCCTTGTGCCCTATGTCTGTTATTAATTGGAATTCCTAAGCTTTTGACCAAATTCCCAAGTTTATAAGATTTAATGTTAGGAATTAATTCCTTAGATAACTTTACAGTACATAATGATTTCCTTTTAAAATTATAACCAAGCCTGCTGAATTCAGTTCTTAAAATTCTATAGTCAAATTCTGCGTTGTGTGCTACTAAAACTGATTCATTAGTTATCTCAATAATTCTTTTAGCTATTTCATAAAACTTAGGTGAGTTTTTAAGCATTCTATTATTAATTCCTGTCAAACCTTGAACAAATGGCTGTATGGGTCTATCAGCTTGAACAAGTGAAATAAATTGATCAATAACTCTTCCATGATCATATCGATAAATTGCAATTTCAGTTATAGCCTCCTCATTAAATTTTCCACCTGTTGTTTCAATATCTAAAATTGCAAACATATTTATTTTCTTTCTCCAAAGATTTTACTTCCCACCCTTATCATAGTAGAACCAAAAATTATGGCATTTTGATAATCTCCACTCATTCCAATTGATAGAACACTAAAATTGTATTTTGATTTATAAAAATCATACTTTTCCTTTAAATTTTTATATTCCAAATTAATAATTTGTTCATCCTCAGTGAAAGTTGCCATACCCATTAATCCAACAAGGTTTATATATTCCAATGTTTCAGAATAATTTAATACACTTTCTAATTCAGAATATCTAATACCATACTTTGTCTCTTCTTTTGCAATATGAATTTGAAGTAAACATTGTATGACTCGATTACTTTTTTTTGCTTGTTTATTTATCTCAATTAAAAGTTTTATACTATCCACACCATGAATCAGTGAAACAAATGGGGCTATATATTTTACCTTGTTTCTTTGAAGATGGCCAATCATATGCCATTCTATATCTTTGGGGAGGGATTCGTATTTAGTAATCATCTCTTGAATTCTATTTTCTCCAAATATTCTATGTCCAGAATCATAAGCATCCATTATCATATTATTGGGCTTTGTCTTCGATACTGCAACTAAAACAACAGAGTTAGGGATTTCAGATTTTAAGTTATTTAATTTTTCCTTTATAGTCATAATTAATTTGATCCTTGATTTATTTTAATTTTTTAATTACAAACCCTGTTAGCATCTTTGGTTTTAAAAATGTTGTTTTTTTTGGTAAAAGTTTATTGTCTTTAACTGCGTTCATAATTTGTTCGAATGAAATTAAAGGATAATTAAAAAAAATACTGTTTGAATCATTTTCCAAACTCCTTTGATCATCTAAATAATATCGATCTATTGAATCACCTGAATTTAAAATCCATTTTTCAAAATTTATTATTGAATTATGATTAATGTCAAATTGGTTAAATAGATAATACTTATTATCAAACTTTGCCCAAAATAGGTTTGAATCAGGTTTTGAAAAACTTGTTTTAAATATTTTTAATCTTTCAATTAGATTTATGGAGGGATTAGATACTTTCCAAATAAATTTATCACATTCGATACTATCGATATCAGTTAAAAAAGTTAAAAGTTTATAATTGGTATTTAAATCATCAGCTAAAAGTTTAATTGATGCTGTTCTATGGTGTCCATCAATTACATAAAAGCTTTCAAATTTTTTAATAGATTCTTTTAAAATAATTTTTCTTAATGAATATCTTATGTTTTTATACACAAATGATGAATCAGGTTTGTTTTTACTTGTAGAATTAATTATTTCTTTTATTTCTTTTGAAAAATTTGTTCCAAAAACTACTGGTTCAGCTTGAATTTCAACTGATTTAAGATAGTTTTTTAACTTTTTTACTCTATTATAATAAACTTCTTCATGATTAAAAATTAAATTATTTTTTATTTTTTTGGAACTTATTCCACATAATATACCTTTAAATGTACTTTGTTTTGATCTTATTTCTAATAAATAATAGCTATTAAGGATTTGATTATAATTATCAGATAATAGAAATTTTTCCCAACTTAATTTAATTTCTTTTAAATTCTTTTTATTAATTATATTGAAAAAGTTGATTGATTTAACTGATTTATTATTGGATTTTATTTTTTTTATATCTATTGATTCAAAAACCTGATCTGGAGGGTTTTTTGGTAAATAAAAGTCTATAGGTTCTATTTTAATCATTATTCTTTAATATGAATCAATTATTCTTTGAGCTGTTTTAAGAGCTAAGAAACCATCATTTAAGTCAACAACAGGTTTCTTATTATTTAAAATTGAATTAGCAAATGAATTTAATTCTTCTAAAATGGCATTTGATTCATTTATTTTAGGATTTTCAAAATAAATTTCTTTTTTTTCGCCATTAGCATTTTGCAGCGTCAAAGCCATTTTGTCTGAATTGACAGGTAAATCCTTAATTTTTACTATTTCAGATTTTTTTGTAAGAAAATCAACAGAAATATATGCGTCTTTTTGAAAGAATCTACTTTTTCTCATTTTTTTCATTGAAATCCTACTTGCAGTTAAATTTGCAACACAACCATTCTTGAATTCAATTCTTGCATTTGCTATATCTGGAGTACTACTGATCACCTTGACACCTGACGCATTAATTGATACAATAGGTGACTTCACTAGACTTAGTATAATATCAATATCGTGTATCATAAGATCTAAAACAACTGGAACATCTGTTCCTCTTGAATTAAATTCAGATAGTCTATGAGATTCAATAAACATTGGATTTGTGATACTAGCTTTGGAAGCAATGAATGCTGGATTAAATCTTTCTACATGCCCTACTTGGCCTAATAAGCCATTAGAATTTGCTAATTCAATAATTTCTCTTGCTTCTTTTAAATTTTTAGTAATTGGTTTTTCAATAAATATGTGACATTTATTTGATAGTGCTTGAATAGCAATTTGATGATGAAATAGAGTAGGGGTAACAATATCAATTACATCACATCGTAAAATTAACTCTTCTGGAGAATTAAAAGATTTACAATTGTAAAGATCAGATACCTTTTTGGCATTATCAAAATCTGGATCATAAAATCCTATTAAATTATAATACTTAGATTCATTTAAAATATTTAAATGAATTTTACCAAGGTGGCCAGCTCCAAAAACTCCAATATTTAACATTTTTTTTTTTTTTAAAAATACAATACTTATCTAATAATTAATATCACTTAATTACTTTTGTTAGGTATGAAGGATGATACTAAAAGTCAAGGCTTAAGAAATCAACTTGTTGGTTTATTAAAAAATAAGGGAATATTAAATACAAAGGTGCTTGAGGCTATTAGAAACGTTCCTAGACATTGGTTTATGGAATCTGGTCTTGAAAGTTATGCTTATGAAGATAAAGCATATCCAATATCAGAAAATCAGACAATTTCACAACCATATACAGTTGCATTTCAAACATGCTTACTGAATTTAAATTTTGGAGATAAAATATTAGAAATAGGGACTGGGTCTGGATATCAAACATCAATTCTTATTGAATTAGGTGCCAAAGTTTACAGTGTTGAAAGACAAAGTATACTTTTTAAAAAAGCTAAATTGCTTTTTAGCAAGCTTAAATGGAAACCAAAAAAACTAATATTTGGTGATGGAGGTCTTGGATATAGTGAAGGTGCACCTTTTGATGGAATAATTGTAACTGCAGGTGCACCAGTATTGCCCAATGAATTATTAAATCAACTCAGTTTAGGAGGTAGATTAGTTATCCCAATTGGTATAGACAAGCAAATTATGACCAAGTTCACAAGATTATCAAATAATGAATTTAACAAAGAAACATTTGGAAGTTTTAAATTTGTCCCACTTTTGAAGAATAAAAACTAAATATTCATAAAAAGGTATTTCATTGAAGAAGCAATATCTAAATTTGTATTTCGATAATTTTCAACTTCAATTTGAGAGCCATCTGATTCTTTTGGATCATCAAATGGTAAATAAATTCTAGCTGATGATCCGGGGATAAATGGACAACTTTTATCGGCACTTGAACAATTCATTATTGCAATAAGATTTGAAGTTGGATTTAAACTTGAACTATAAAGTTTTGATTTAACTTTAATATTAAAATTTTGTTTTCCATAATAAATCGAGTATGTAGGATTATCTTGATTTTTATTATTCGTGACCTTAAAACCATTATTAATTAATATACTTATAACCCCTGAGTAAACTTTTGATACTTCAGTCCCACCTGAAAAAGTATAAATATTTTTTAAATTATAAAACTTTATAAATATCTGACTCCAAACCTCAGAAAATATACTTCGTCTTGAATTGTGTGTGCATATAAAAATTAACCTAGATGCTTTATGCTGTCTGATATTTTTTTTAATTTCCTTGATAATATCATTGAGAGAATCCTTTCTTGATTTTGAGATATTTGATACATCAATATTTGAAATAAAATTTATAATTTTTTGATTCATTTCTGATTAAAAGATTTTTTAATTCTTTCAAGATCTCTTTTGTTGTCTCTATCTTTAATATTTTCTCTTTTATCGTATAGCTTTTTTCCTTTAGCTAGGGCAATTTTAATTTTTGCAAAACCTTTTTTACTGATATATAATTTTAATGGAATTATTGTTAAACCTGAGTTTTTAACCTCCTTGTTTAATTTATTCAATTCACTTTTATTTAATAATAGTTTCCTGCTTGCTTTTGGTTTATGGTTATGTCTTGTTCCAAATTTGTATTCTTCGATTAACATGTTTGTGATAAAAAGTTCATTATTATCATTAAATTCACAAAAACTCTCTGAAATAGAGGCTTTACTGTGCCTAATTGATTTAATTTCAGTTCCAGTTAAAACTATTCCTGCATCGTATTTATCAAGAAGAGTATATTCAAATTTTGCCCTTTTGTTTTGTATGTTAATATTACTAATCACATTACAAATGTACAATTTCAATTTTTAGAAATAATGTTTATTGATTGTGAACAACTTAAATTTTATATTTATTTATTGATATATTTCAAATTGTAATAATATTTAATTTTGCTATTTAAAGATTTAAAATGGAAGATAAATTTATACTTGAACTTATTAAAGAAGAAAATAAAAGACAACATAATGGAATTGAATTAATTGCATCTGAAAATTTTACAAGTCCACAGGTTATGACGGCTACTGGATCAGTACTCACAAATAAATATGCTGAAGGATATCCAGGTAAAAGATATTATGGTGGATGTGAAGTAGTGGATAAAATCGAGGAAGTTGCAATTGATAGAGCAAAAAAGCTATATGGATGTGAATATGCAAATGTCCAACCTCACTCGGGATCACAAGCAAATACTGCTGTTTTTCATGCATTTTTAAATCCTGGAGATAAAATATTGGGTTTTGATTTGTCTCATGGTGGACATTTGACACATGGATCGCCAGTTAATTTCTCTGGAAAATTGTACAAAGCTTATTTTTACGGGGTAAATCGTGAAACGGGAGTTTTAAATTATGATGAAATTGAAAGAATTGCTTCAAAAGTAAAACCTAAAATGATTATTGCAGGCGCTTCAGCTTATTCAAGAGATATGGATTTTAAAAGATTTAGATCAATAGCTGACAAAATTGGCTGTTTTCTATTGGCTGACATTTCACATCCATCAGGAATGATTGCTAAAGGAATCTTAAATGATCCTATACCACATTGTCATGTTGTTACTACGACCACACATAAAACATTAAGAGGGCCCAGAGGAGGACTCATTTTAATGGGAAAAGACTTTGAAAATCCATTTGGAGAAAAATTAAAAAATGGCTCCTTAAAAATGATGTCTAGCTTATTGAATATGGCAGTATTTCCAGGTAATCAGGGTGGACCATTAATGCATGTTATAGGTGCTAAAGCTGTAGCTTTTAATGAAGCACTATCTCCATTGTTTAAAAAGTATCAAAATAGAGTAATTTCAAATTCTCAGGCTATGGCAAAAGCTTTTACCGATATGAATTATAATATTATCTCGAATGGAACTGACAACCATATGATGCTAATTGATCTAAGAAATAAAAATATCAATGGAAAAGATGCAGAAAATGCATTAGTTAAAGCCGAGATTACAGTTAACAAAAATATGGTCCCATTTGATGATAAGTCTCCATTTATTACCTCTGGAATAAGAATTGGAACTCCTGCAATAACAACAAGAGGAGTTGATACAAAAGAAATGATTACAATAGTCGAACTAATTGATCATGTAATCAATAATTTTCAAAATGATACATTACTTAAAAATGTTTCAAATAAAGTAAAAAAATTCATGAAAGGGAGAGATTTATTCAATTTTTAACTTTAAATAAATTGACAATATTGTCAGGTATTTTTATAATTTTTCTATCGTTTAAATTGTTTATATAACACCATTTTGTACAAATTTTTACTAAGAGCTTATTATCATTTTTATTGTGAAACTCAATAATGCGGAAAGAAATCGGTCCTTTTACGCTTTTAACATAAGTACTAATCTCTATCACGTCATTTAAATAACTTCCTGCCTTGTATGTAACATCGTGATGTCTTACCATCCAGATACCATGAGGTTCTTTAAATTTATTAATTAAAAAATTCCAATGAGACTTTGCTATTTCTTGTGCCCAATTCAGGTACTGTACATTATTAACATGCATTAAATCATCAAGATGATCGTTTGAGACTATTACCTCTTGAACAAATCTATTCATTTGCTTTATAAATTACAACTTCAAAAAGTTTACTCCAATTCTTACCAGTAACAAAAAATGTTTTTGAATTATGATTATAAGCAATGCCATTTAAAACATTTAATGTTTCAATTTGTTCAACTTGTTTCTTTAAACCACTAAAATCTACAACTCCTTCAACAGCCCCACTGATTGGATTAATTATTATAACAACATCTTTATTAAATTGATATGTATTTGCATATATTTTACCTTCAACCCACTCAAGTTCATTTATCTTATTAATTGCTTTTTTATTAGTCATTACTTCTATGTAATTGACTTCATTTAAGTTTTCTGCTTCTAAAATCCATATTTTATTTGAGCCATCAGATTTATAAAATTTTTGTCCATCATTACATAGTCCCCACCCTTCACGACTCACATCATATTTAAACGATCCCTTAACAGATGCTAGGTTTTTATCATAAATAAAGCCAATATCTTCCTGCCATGTTAATTGATATACATTGTTATTAAGTATTGAAAGTCCTTCTCCAAAATAAATATCATTAAGAATCTTTTCATTTATTATTTTTCCATTTGAAAAATTTAATGAACGTACTTTAGAATAACCTCTAAGGCCTGTACTTTCAAATAGGGTGTCTCCACTAAACTCAAGACCTTGTGTATATGAAGTTTTATCGTGTGGATAGGAGTTGATTAATTTATATGAATACAATTCAGGTGGATTTTTTGCATACAAAGTGAATTCCTTCTCTAATATAATTTTATCTTCTGTAGCATTAATTTCTGCTTTAATTACATGCTTTCCTAGTTTATAGTTTAATAGAGTAAATGGTGGTTTAACTAATTTATCGTCTATGTAAATTGAGCTACCTAGAACTTTTGTTGATTTAGTTGATTTAATTTGAATTTCAAGAGTATCACTAGAATTTAATTTAATAGAGTTTGTTGTTATTTTAAAATCTGAATTATTTTTAGTGTTACATTCTGAAAATAAAATAGAAACTATAAAAGTGAGTAGTATTTTATTCATTTCAATGTTTTACACGAAGTTAAATAAAATAAAATTTTAATGACTATTGTAGACTATAATCTATGTGGTATATTTGTATTGGGCAAGTCCTGCACAACCAGCTCCTGTCAAATCCCCCAGGGCGGGAACGCAGCAAGGGTAGATGGTTGTAGCGGTGTGATGTAGTCAGCTTGCCCATTTTTTATATGAATAAAGTTGTTTTAATTACGGGAGCTTCCTCGGGGATTGGAAAATCTACTGCAGAGTATCTGTCAAAAAAGGGTTTTATTATTTATGGAACTAGCAGGAATCCTTCCAAATATAATTATCCAAATAATTACAAACTTTTTCAGCTTGATATTAATGATTTTAATTCCATAAATAGTTTATTAAATAAAATTCTTTCCAAAGAAAAAAAAATTGATATTCTAATTAATAATGCCGGTTTAGGTATAACAGGTCCTGCTGAAGAAACAAGTATTACGGAAATGGAAAATAATTTTAAAACTAATTTTTTTGGCCCTGTCAAATTGATGCAAGAAGTTCTCCCAATAATGAGATCAAACAAGAGTGGTTTGATTATTAATATTACCTCTATTGCTTCTTATATGGGACTCCCATTCAGAGGTTGCTACTCTGCATCTAAAGCTTCAATGCAAATTTTTACTGAATCAATTAGGATGGAAGTGAAAAAATTTGGGATAAATATTTGTACACTAGCTCCTGGAGAATTTGCTACTAATATAGCTTCTAGAAGGTATCATTCACCTATTCGAGATGGGGAATATAAAAAGATTTATAAAAATAGTTTAGAAAAAATGAATAAACATGTTAATAATGGTGGTGATCCAGTGGATGTGGCTAAAGTTATTTATAAAATAATTAAAAATAAATCTCCAAGAGTACATTACAAAATTGGAGCCTGGTTACAAAAATTTTCTATTTATTTAAAAAAAATATTACCGGATTACCTGTTTGAAAAAATTTTAATGCAATTTTACAAATTATAAAACCTATTTATTATGAAATTTTTTATTGATACTGCAAACCTAGATCAAATAAAACAAGCCGAGGCACTTGGAGTTCTTGATGGGGTTACGACTAATCCCTCCCTAATGGCAAAAGAAGGTATTACGGGTAAAGAAAATATTTTAAATCACTACATAGAAATTTGTAATTCTGTGAGTGGAGATGTTTCAGCTGAGGTTATTTCAGTTGACTATGAGGGAATAGTTAAAGAGGGAGAAATATTAGCTAAATTACATCCTCAAATAGTAGTTAAGGTACCAATGATTACTGAAGGTATCAAGGCAATAAAATATTTTTCAAATCATAATATTAAAACTAACTGTACACTGGTCTTTTCTTCTGGACAGGCCTTATTAGCTGCAAAAGCAGGTGCAACGTATGTTTCACCTTTTATTGGAAGACTTGATGATATTTCTCAAGATGGAATGTTTTTAATTGAAGAAATTAGACATATATATGATAACTACTCTTTTAAAACAGAAATTCTTGCTGCCTCCGTAAGGCATCCAATGCATATTATAAATTGTGCTAAAGTTGGTGCAGATGTAATGACAGGTCCTTTAAGTGCAATAATTGCTCTATCTAAACACCCTTTAACTGATTCTGGTCTAGAAAAGTTTTTATCCGATCATAAAAAGGGTAACTAAAGTTGATTTAAAAAGTCTGGACTATAAATATTTCCAAAACCATTAACTATTTTTCCATCAGCATTAACTATAATTGCTTTGTTTAGATATGTTATTATCCATTTTTTACTTGCATTTTCAAAATCAATAATTGCAAATTGATTATTGACATCTTGTTGTAAGATTTTAATAACCTTTAAAGTAATCTCATTAAGAGGCTGAATTGATATACCAACATATCTATAATTGGGCTTTTCAAGTTTAATTTTATTAATTATGTTAGTAGTTTCTCTGAAATGATTCATTTGAGATTGAGACCAAAAATAAAATACAGTTTTTTGACCATTTAGTATTTTATTACTTGAAATTGTATCAAGTTTTGAATTTTGAATTTTTATTTTAGGGAGTAATTCACCAGGATTCATTTTTTTAATATCATTATGAAGACTTAGGACTTCTGCTAAGAAAATTGTGTTTGAATTAATTGCAAAATAATATTGTAAAAAATCTTCGTGATCTGAATGATTATTATAATTTAAGATTTCATCATAAGCGATTGCTCGTGCCAAATTATTTTTAAGTTCCCTTCCAAAAATATTATTTTCAAGAACCTGTAGTCTCTTTATATTAAATTCCGTTTTTTGTTTATTAATAAAATAATAGCTTGAACTATCAAGAGATTTTTCATTCAAAAAATTGAGAACATAATCGATGTATGGGTCAAAAAAGGCTAAATCAGTCTCTTCATAATTAAAAAATTTTCTATAATTAAAATACGTACTATCCTCAAGACTACTCCAGTTTGAACCTCTCAATAAAGCATATCGCTCTCTAATTGTGCCATAGGGATATACGTATGATGCCATAGTGACTTTTTGGGCAAATTGACTTAAGTTATTGATAGAGTCCATACTTATCCATTTATTTTTTTTTTCGATAACTAAAGAGTCTATAATTTTCGAGAAATATTTACTTTTTAAAGAATATTTAGATGATAAAAAATTATTCTCTTTTTCAAGATTAATCTCCATATCTATCAAAAAGTTATTTTTACTTGATCCCTTTCCACTAAAAACTACAGATTTTTTAAAATCTGTTCCATTTACTCTTAACCATAAACTATCTCCAGGCTCTAAAAAAATTGTTTGATATTCAGGAATATGCTCAATTTTATAAATTCCAGATTCTAAATTATTGTATGTTCTTTTGAACATGTTGTTCGAATCAAGAACTAAACAATCGATTGTTGCGTTATTTTTATATAATAAAAGATAATTAGATGATGGGTTTATAATTTGACCAGCAAAAAAAATTTTATTATTTCTTTTTTCAATATTACAGGAATTAAGACAGATAAAAGAAATAATAAAAAAAATGATATTGCTGGTTTTCATTTTAAAATAAAAATTATAAAAAAATAATTTCCAATTTATAAAATTAATACCATTACTCTGGTGTATTTACTTAATTTTGCCAAAAAATAATTATTATGTTATCAGTAAATAATTTATCAGTCCAGTTCGGTAAAAGAGTCTTATTTGATGATGTCAATATCACATTTTCTGCTGGAAATTGTTATGGTATAATCGGAGCTAATGGTGCAGGAAAATCAACCTTTTTAAAAATACTGTCGGGTAAACAAGATGCTAATTCTGGAAGCGTTCATTTAGAATCTGGAAAGAGACTTTCAGTTTTAGAGCAAAATCATAATTCTTATGATAGTTGTAAAGTTCTAGAAACTGTAATGATGGGTAATAAAGAACTATTTTCTGTTAAAGAAGAAATGGAAAGAATTTATTCAAAAGATAATTTTTCTGAAACAGATGGAGAAAGAGTAGGGGAACTTCAAATTACGTATGAGGAAATGGATGGATGGAGTGCAGAAAGTGATGCTGCAGCTTTATTATCAAATTTGGAAATTGCTGAATCTTCACATAATAAAAAAATGATTGACGTTGATAGTAAACAAAAGGTAAGAATATTATTAGCACAAGCATTATTTGGAAATCCAGATGTTTTAATAATGGATGAGCCAACTAATGATCTCGACTATGATACAATAAATTGGCTTGAAAATTTTTTAAGTAATTATGAAAACACAGTAATAATAGTATCTCATGATCGACATTTTCTTGATGTTGTCTGTACACACATTTCAGATATTGATTTTGGTAAAATCAATCATTTTTCAGGAAACTATAGCTTTTGGTATGAGTCTTCACAATTAGCAGCAAGACAAAAAGCTCAATTAAATAAAAAAGCAGAAGAAAAAAAGAAAGAACTTCAGGATTTTATCATGCGATTTTCTGCCAATGTTGCCAAATCAAAACAGGCCACATCAAGAAAAAAAATGATTGAAAAATTAAATATTGAAGAAATTAAACCCTCAAGCAGAAGATATCCTGGAATTTTATTTGAGCAAGAAAGGGAAGCTGGTGATCAAATATTAAATATTGAAAACCTATCTTCAAAAATTGATGCGGAAATATTATTTTCTAATATTAATTTAAATCTAACAAAACTAGATAAAGTAATTGTTTACAGTAAAGATTCAAGAGCAGTTAGTAATTTTTTTAAAATTATTAATGGTGAATTACAACCTAATTCTGGAAATTATAAGTGGGGTATAACTACAACTCATGCTTATTTACCATTTGATAATGATTATTTGTTTAATAAATCATTATCATTAGTTGATTGGTTGAGGCAATGGACAGAGGTTGAAGAAGAACGAGAGGAAGTTTACCTAAGAGGTTTTTTAGGAAAAATGTTGTTTAGTGGAGATGAGGCTCTAAAAAGTTCTAAAGTTCTATCCGGGGGAGAAAAAGTGCGTTGTATGCTTTCAAAAATTATGATGAGTAGATCCAACGTTCTAATTTTAGATGAACCAACTAATCATTTAGACCTAGAATCAATCACAGCTTTCAATAACGCATTAAAAAAATATAAAGGTACTTTGCTCTGCTCAACACAAGATCATTTGTTTGCTCAATCACTTGGAAATAGAATCATTGAACTTACACCCAAAGGAATAATTGACAGAAACCTTTCTTTTGATGAGTATATGACCGATCCAAAAGTTAAAGAAATAAGAAAAAAAATGTATACATAAGTATTTACCAGAAAAATGTGTAAAGACCTGATAATACGATCATTAATGCAAAGGTACCTACATTAAAAGTTGGGCTTGTGTTAAAAATTCCTTTTTCTAGATTTATACCTTTTTTATCACTCATTCCTTTATTTTCATTGTAACTAACTATTGCAATTACTGCCATAGTAGTAATAGCTGTAATGGCCATTTGATCAATAAATGGAAGAGTAGGGGCAATGTTATTAATAAAAGTTCCTGTGAACCAGTCTTTCGGACCAATTTTAAAAAACATCGCAATTGGGATTGAAAATAAAGCTCCATAGATTGCACCCTTATTGGATGTTTTTTTCCAGAACAAACCTAAAATAAATACAGCTAAAATTCCTGGACTTACTACCCCAGTGTATTCTTGAATAAATTGAAAAGCTTGATCAATCCCACCTAGTAGTGGAGCCATGATAGTTGCAATTATTAAGGCAACTGCAGCCGATAATCTTCCAACACTAACTGTTTTTGATTCATTTGCTTCATTATTGAAAAAAGGTTTATAAATATCCATCGTAAATATTGTTGCTGTTGAATTTAGCATAGATGCTAACGAAGATACAATAGCAGCAGCTAATGCAGCAACAGCAATTCCTTTTAAACCAGTTGGAAGAAACTGCATTAACCATGGATAGGCTTTATCAGCACTTCCCTCAGTTGGAATATTTGAAAGAGCTGTTTCACCTAAAGAGGATAATAAATTAGTATCATTAACTATTACAAATGCAGCAATTCCGGGTATCACAATAATTAATGGTAAAATCATTTTTAAACAAGCTGCAAATAATATTCCTTTTTGAGATTCTTTTAATGATTTTGCAGCAAGGGTTCTTTGTATTATATATTGATTAAAGCCCCAGTAATATAAATTTGCAACCCACATTCCACCAATTAATACTCCAATTCCAGGTAAATTCATGTATTCTGGATTATTTTTATCCAAAATCATGTCAAATTTATCCGGAACAACATCATACAATAGATATAAACCTTGAAACATACCATTACCTCCAGATACAGTATTAAGAGCTAAATAAGAAGTGATTAATCCTCCAATAACTAGAACTACTACTTGTATAATATCAGTCCATGCAACTGCGGAAAGTCCACCATATAGAGAATATGCAGCGGCAAATAATGCAAGACCAATAACTCCTTCTATCAATTCAATACCTAAAATTGTTTCTAATGCGAGACCCCCTAAATACAAAACAGATGTTAGGTTCACAAAAACATACAATCCAATCCAAAAAACTGCCAAGATAGTTTTTAATTGACTTGAGAATCTTTTTTCAACAAATTCAGGTATTGTATATATTTTTTTTTCTATAAAAATTGGTAAGAAAAATTTACCTACAATTATAAGTGTTAATGCAGCCATCCATTCATAAGACGCTATAGCAAGACCAACAGCAAAACCTGAGCCAGACATTCCAATAAATTGCTCGGCAGATATATTAGCGGCAATCAATGATGCCCCAATAGCCCACCAGGGAAGGGATTTGCTCGCTAAAAAATAATCTTCGGCACTTTTAGTTTCTCCTTCCTTATCTCTCGACACCCAAAGTCCTACACTAAGAATAATTATACCGTAAAGGGCAAAAACAATAAAGTCTAAGGTTTCAAAATTTGTATTCATATATAAAAATTTTATAGCGGGTGTAAAACAAAGTTTCAATATAAAAGAAAATATATTAATAAGTTTAAGTTATACAATAACATCACAATATATTTTCTTCTTTTAGAGCATAAATAGCTTTTGAATATTCATCATCGTGAACAAAAACATCTTGAAATAAATTTATCGATGAACCGAACCCAGCTAACCTGGCTGATTCGGATTGATCTTTAATAATTGGTATAATATTTACATCATTTAGACAGTTTTTAATTGACATAACAATGATAGAAGAGCCTGAGTATATTTTTTGAAATTTTTTCATTCAATTAAGACACTGTTTTAAGACTTATTATATTTGCTATTCCAAATTTGTGGATTAAAACTTTTTCCTAACGATACTCCTAAAAATAAAACAATTGAAACAATAGCTTTAAACATAAATAAATATAATAGCCAGAATGATGATGAATCAGGATTTTTTGAAAAAATTTCCAAGGGTGTAATAAGTGTAAGTAGGTAACTAACAATTAAAAGAGTAAATAGTAATTTTTTTAATGATAGAAATGGCCACATTCTCAATCTTCTTAATCCCTTTAAATCATTTCCCCATTTATGAATTAAGTAAAAATAATTATTTCCTAAAGGAGTAAAGAGTAGCGGATCGTCTGTTTTCTTCAATCTAAACATAATCGAAGGAGCCATAATCTTAAACTGATCAATTTTGGTATTATGTTCAAGTTCAAGACTTTTAATCTTATCAATAGCTTCTAGTGGAATTTCTCCTTTAAAAAAATTAATATCAAGAAAACGTAATCGATAATCGATACAAATCTTTTTTATAGTATTAATATGAACAATCCTATTTGTTTCGAGTTTATCAAATTCTAATTTATTATCAGAATAATTTTGAATTTTATGACAAGATTCATTTGGATAAGCTTTTGAATCAGATTCTCTAATGTTTTCTTTAATTAGAATACTTTCTAGGTTTGTTGTTTTAATCGAATTTATATTCATGTTAAATATTTTATTTACGGAGTTGTGCATTAAATTTATTTTCAAATTGTATTTTTAATTTATTCATTATTTTATCAACATAATTATCAGTTAAGGTTTTTCTATTATCTAGAAAAGTAAACCTAATTCCATAGGATTTTTTATCATTAGGAATCTTTTCGCCTTCATATACGTCAAATAATTCAATTGATTTAAGAATATTTTTCTCTGTTTTGTTTGACAAATCAACAATAGATTTAAATGATACTTCTTTATCTATAAGTATTGAAAAATCTCTCTGAATGTGAGGGAATTTTGGTATCTCTTTAATTTTAAACTTATGTTTAAAATTAAACTTTTCAAGTAAATCAATGTTTATAATTGTAGCATATACCTCCTCTTCAATTCCAAAAGATGATCTGATATTTTTGTTTACTAAACCAAAGTTTCCTATTTCTTTATCATCCAAACTAATAGATAAACCCTCTGAAAAAAAATCTGAATTTAAAGGGCAAAATGTATACGAATCGAAACCTAAGTTTTTCAATAGATTATTTATTATTCCTTTCAAATAAAAGAATCCATTAATATTAAGATCATTGATCCAATGTGAGGAATCTTTTGATTTTACCAAACCAACAAACAAGGATCTATTTTCAATAAAATTTTTGTTATCTAAGAAATATGTTTTACCTAGTTCAAAAATTTTAATATTTTTTTGCTGCCTATTAAGATTAAATACAATAACTTCTAGGGCAGAGTATAATAGTGTTTTTCTTAGTTGAGATAATTCGCTACCTAAAGGGTTTAATATTTTAATACTTTTAAGTTTATCAGAAGTGGTTTCTGAAAGTTTATCATATTCTGGATTAATAATTGAATTATTAATTATTTCTGAAAAACCTTTACCGATGAGTTGATTGGTTATTCTCTCGTGAAGTAAATAATTACTATCAAGATTATATTCTGAATAATTTATTTTTAACTCATTAGAATCGTTAATTTCATTGTATCCATAAACTCGGAGAATTTCTTCGATAATATCAGCAGGTCTTGTAACATCAACTCTATATCTAGGAACGCTAAGTCCAATACCTTCATCAGATACATTTTCAATTTTAATATCTAAAGCATTAAGTATGTTAGTAAGGTCTTCTTTGGGAATTGTTTGACCAATAGTCTTACTGATTAAATTGTATTGTAAAAATAACTTAGTTTCCTCTTTAAGCGGTTGTGAAGATTCTTGAATTTCACTTGAGATATTTGCACCAGCATACTCAATCATTAATAAAACTGCACGTTTTAAAGCAAATTCAGTGATTTCAGGGTCTATGCCTCTTTCATATCGAAAAGATGCGTCAGTACTAAGATTATGACGCTTTGCACTTTTTCTAATTGTAATTGGATCAAAATATGCACTCTCAAGAAAAACATTATTTGTAGATACACTAATACCAGAGGATTTTCCTCCATAAATTCCAGCTAAACATAATGGTTTGTTTTCATCACAGATCATTAAATCATCGGAAGATAATTTAATATCAGAATTATCCAATGTTTTAAATTTTGTAGAATTTTTTAAAGTTTTCACAATTATTTTACCATCAATTTTATCTGCGTCAAATGCATGTAATGGTTGACCTAAGTCATGTAAAACATAATTTGTTATATCGACTATATTATTGATTGGAGAAACTCCTATTGACTTTAAAAAACCTTGTAGCCACAAAGGAGAGGGTTTAACTTTTATATTTGATAACGTAACTCCTAAATATTTGGGACACGCATTTGGATTATCAACTTGCACATTAATAATTTTTGTATTAGAACTCATGGGAAAAAAATCCACAGTTGGTGTATTCCATTCATATGGAATTTTCTTTTGAATTAAAGATGCTTTCAAATCACGAGAAACTCCCATATGACTCATAGCATCAGCTCTATTGGGAGTTAGGCCTATATCAAAAATGTAATCTTTGGTTATATTAAAAATCTTACTGCATTCTGTTCCAATTGAAATGTTATCATCAAGCACCATAATTCCATCGTGAGATTCACCAATTCCTAATTCATCTTCTGAACATATCATACCGTTACTATCTTCACCTCTAATCTTACTTGATTTAATCTTAATTTCATTACCATCATTTGTATATAATGTAGTTCCTACCAAAGCTACTGGAACCTTTTGACCTTCTTTAACATTAGGTGCTCCACAAATAATTTGTAATGTTTCATCTTGATTTACTTTTACAATTGTTAACTTTAATCTATCAGCATTAGGATGTTGGACACAGCTTATGATTTCACCAACGACGACACCTTTAAGCCCCCCTTTAACAGACTCAAAAAAACTGGTTCCTTCGACCTCAAGACCAAGATCAGTAAGATAAGATGCTATTTTTTCAACTGATAAATCAACTTTTATATATTTCTTTAACCAATTATTTGAAATTTTCACTAAAAGTATTTTAATTAAAGATTAATTAGAGTACAAATATAATACTTAGAGTTCTTTAGCTGATATAATTCCAGATGTTTTTGAAAGTTCCCATTTCAGATAATGTATGTTTAATACATTGGTTTAATTCACTTTCTAAATTTTTGTCATTATTTAGTATGTTTTGTGCAGTTTCACGTGCTAAAATAAGTAATTCATTGTCATGTATTAAGTTTGCAATTTTTAAATTTAGAACACCACTTTGTTGAGTACCCATTATATTTCCTGGACCTCTAAGTTTTAAATCTACATCAGCAATTTCAAATCCATTATTTGTTTTAACCATTGTATCAATTCTTAATTTAGAATCTGAAGATAATTTATTCCCTGTCATTAGTATACAATAACTTTGTTTATTACCTCTTCCTACTCGACCTCTTAATTGATGAAGTTGTGATAAGCCGAATCTTTCGCTGCTTTCTATAATCATGACTGATGCATTTGGAACATTTACTCCTACCTCAATTACTGTAGTTGATACCATTATTTGAGTTTCCCCATTTAAAAATCTGTTCATTTCATAATCCTTATCTTCATTATTCATCCTTCCATTTAGAATTGATATTTTAAATTCAGGAAGAGGGAAGGACCTACTTATACTCTCATAACCATCCATTAAATCCTTGTAATCCATTTTTTCTGATTCTTCAATTAATGGATAAACTATGTAAATTTGGCGACCTGATTTGATTTCTTCTCTAATAAAATTAAAAACTGATAATCTTTTACTATCATTTCGTTTAACTGTTTTAATAGTGATTCTTCCCGGTGGAAGTTCATCTATAACTGAAATATCAAGATCACCATACAATGTCATTGCTAAAGTTCTTGGTATTGGAGTAGCTGTCATAACTAAAATATGAGGGGGTAATGAATTCTTTTTCCATAGTCTGGATCTTTGAGCGACTCCGAATTTGTGCTGTTCATCAATAATAGCTAGTCCCAAATTTTTAAAAACAATAGAGTCTTCAATTAAAGCGTGGGTTCCAATTAATATATTTAATTTACCAGTTTTTAGTTCATTTAAAATAGGTTTACGTTTACTTTTACTGATGCTTCCTGTAATTAAGCCAACTTTAATTCCAATCTTATTAGCTAAATCTTTAATCAATTTATAATGTTGTTGAGCAAGAATTTCTGTTGGCACCATTAAACATGACTGATAATTATTGTCTGCTGATATTAACATACTCATAAAAGCTACAATTGTTTTTCCAGACCCAACATCTCCTTGAAGAAGTCTATTCATTTGACTTCCAGTTGCAAGGTCTCTCCTAATCTCTTTAATCACCTTAACCTGAGCTTTTGTTAATTTGTATGATAAATGATTGTAAAAAAAATCATTAAAATAATTACCAATTTTAGGAAAAATATATCCTTTTATCTTGGACTTTCTTTTACTATTTTTCAATAAAACTTGAATTTGTAAATAAAAAAACTCTTCAAACTTTAATCTCCTCTTTGCCTTTTCCAATAGATCAATATTTTTAGGAAAATGAATATTCCTTATAGCTGTATCATTAGATACTAATTTCAAATTATTTAAAATATTTATAGGAAGAGATTCCCTAATTGGTTTATAATTTGAATCAAAAAATTCATACAAAAGTTTTCTCAAAATATTTTGAGTAATTCCAGAATTGATTGCTCTCTCAGTGGTTGGATAGACAGCACTAAAAGAAGATCTTTTTTTTGATTTGAATAAACTTAATAATTCCATCTCTGGATGGGAAATAGTTGTCTTCCCAAGGAAATTATTAATCTTACCGAATATGACGTACGGAATGTTTAACTTTATAGTTGAGGTAATCCATTTCAAACCTCTAAACCAAATTAATTCAATTGATCCAGTCTCATCCTCAAAAACACCCATTAGCCTGGATTTATTTTTTGATTTTATGGACTTTAATTTTGTAATTGAACCAATTAGTTGTACTTCAGAACTTACATTTGATACTTCATTTACTTTATAAAACTTGGTTTTATCAATATATCTGTTTGGAAAAAAATGAATTAAATCTTGAATTTTATCTATTCCAAATTCTGATTTTAGCAAAGAATGTCTATTTGGTCCTACACCATTTAGATAAATTATTGATTTTTGTAACTCATTCATTTATTATTCGAATTTAAAGCATTTAAGTAAAAGAAGTTTTAAATTTGATTATAAACATTATAAATGAGAGCCTTAGTAATATCTGGAGGAGGAAGTAAGGGAGCTTTTGCAGGAGGAGTTGCACAATTCTTAATTGAAGAGGCTAAACACAAATATGATATGTTTATTGGTACTTCTACAGGAAGTCTACTTGTTTCTCATCTGGCTCTTGGAAAAATAACAAAGCTCAAAGAAACATTTACGAATGTTAATCAAAAAACCATTTTTAACAATTCTCCTTTTTTCATTAGAAATAAAAATAATATTGATTCTGTATCAATGAATCATTTTAATATTTTAAAAAATTTTATACTTGGTCGTAAAACTTTTGGAGAAAGTAAAAATTTAAGAAAAAATCTGAATAAATTAGTTACCAAGTCTGAATTTGATGAATTGAAAAAACTTCAAAAAAAAATCTATTTTACTGTTTCAAATTTAAGCACCAATAAGGTAGAATTTCCTGATTTATATGGAAATAATTATGATGACTATCTCGATTGGATATGGATTTCATGTAATTTCGTTCCCTTTATGAGTTTAGTAAAAAAAAATAATTATGAATATGCTGATGGTGGATTTGGTTCAGTTATAGCTATTGAGCACGCTATTAATAACGGTGCAAAGCATGTTGATGCAATTATACTTCAGACTAAAACACAACAGGTCAATAGATTACCTTCAAGAAATCCTTTTGATTTATTAAGTTCAGTATTTGATTTTATGACTGATAGAATTATGAAAGAAAATATAAAATTAGGTGAACTTTCTGCTAGAATGAATGATGCAACTGTTAGATACTTTTTTATTCCAAAAATCCTAACAACTAATTCATTAATTTTTAATAAAATAAAAATGAGCAAATGGTGGGATGAAGGTTATAATTATGCTCATAAAGAAATATCTAAAATTTAATTTTTTAGATAATCTAAAGCCAATCTTGTCATTGTTTTTACACCTAAAAGCATTGATTCGTCAGCAACATAAAAATCAGGTGTGTGATGAGAGGGTGCCTCGTTTTCTGCGACTGATAATGGTGTTCCACCTAAAAAAAAATATAATCCAGGTACTTTTTCTTGGAAATATGAAAAGTCCTCTGCTCCGGTTACTGCGTCACTTAAAATCACATTAGCAGGTCCTGCTACATCTTGTAATGTAGGTAACATCATTTTAGTTAATTCTGGATCGTTATATGTAATTGATGCGCCGTCTGTAATTTTTATACTTGCAGTTGCTCCATAAGCAGAGGCAATTTTAGGAACAATTTCATTCATTCTTTTTCTTATTAATTCTTTCATTCCATAATCTAAAGTTCGAATAGTACCGATCATTTGAAGTGTTTCAGGTATTATATTAAAACGAATCCCTGAATGAATAGAACCAATTGAAATTACTGCAGCCTGTTTTGTTAATTCACTATTTCTACTAATTATTGTTTGTAAACCTGAAATGATTTGAGAAGAGACAACAATTGGATCAACACCAAGCCAAGGTGATGATCCATGTGATTGTTTTCCGTTAACATCAATTACAAATCTTTGGGAAGCAGCCATAATTCCTTTTGGTCTATAATTAATTTTCCCAACATGAAGGCCAGAACTTATGTGAAGTCCAAATATTGCATCAACATCAGGATTATTTAAAACTCCTTCTTTAACCATTTGTAAAGCACCCCCTGTTTCTCCCGGTGGTGGACCTTCTTCTGCCGGTTGAAAAATAAATTTTATTGAACCTGAAAAATTATTATTTTTTGATAGTATTTCTGCAACTCCCATTAAAATTGCAACATGAGTATCATGCCCACATGCGTGCATAACGCCTGTTTCACTATTATTATATTTTGCAATTACATTAGATTTATAAGGTAAATTATTTCTTTCAGTCACTGGTAAAGCATCCATATCAGCTCTCAATGCAACAACTTTACCAGGCTTTTTTCCTCTTAATAGTCCAACTACTCCAGTGTGAGCAATTCCTGTTTGTACTTCAAGCCCTAATTTGATTAGATGTTCTGATATTTTTTTTGATGTTTTAAATTCCCTATTAGATAGTTCAGGGTATTGATGAATATCATGTCTCCATTCAATAACCTTAGTTCCAATATTTAAAATATCATTATAGATTTTTTTATGATTAATTGCATCTAAAGATTGGGCATTAATTAAATTAGTAATAGGTATTAAAAAGATAAAAAATCGAAATTTGTTAATAAGATACTGAATCATAAGAGCTCTTTTTTTTCTAAAGATATGATCTTTATAAAATTATCCAAACTATTACTTATTTGAGATTTATAAAAATTAATTATGAGTGACAACAAAATAAATTTTTTAAATGATCTTAATGATGCACAAATTGCACCTGTAATTCATAAAGAAGGTCCACTGATTGTTATAGCTGGAGCTGGATCAGGAAAAACAAGGGTTCTAACTTACAGAATAGCATATCTAATTCAAAAGGGTGTGGACCCTTTTGAAATATTATCCTTAACCTTTACCAATAAGGCTGCAAGAGAAATGAAGGAGAGGATTTCAAAGCTTATAGGTTCGTCTGAGGCAAAAAACCTCTGGATGGGAACATTTCATTCAGTATTTGCTAGACTATTAAGAAATGAAGCTGACAAATTGGGCTTTCCTTCAAACTTTACAATTTACGACACTCAAGATTCGGAGAGGCTTATTAGTAGTATAATTAAAGAGATGAGCTTAGAAAAAGATATTTATAAACCTAAACAAATAAAAAATCGTATTTCAGCTTTTAAAAATAGCTTAATAACTGTTAAAGCATATTACAATGATTTAGATTTAATTCAAGCTGATAAAATGGCTAGACGACCTAAAATGGGGGAAATATATAAAGAATACGTAGATAGGTGTTTTAAATCAGGAGCAATGGATTTTGATGACTTATTATTAAGAACTAATGAGCTTTTAAATAGATTTCCTGAAGTATTATCTAAATATCAAAACCGTTTCAAATATATTTTAGTCGATGAGTATCAGGATACAAATCATTCTCAATATTTGATTGTAAAAGCATTATCTGATAGATTTCAAAATATTTGTGTGGTTGGAGATGATGCTCAAAGTATTTATGCATTTAGGGGTGCTAACATAAATAATATTTTAAATTTTCAAAATGATTACGAAAATGTAATTCTTTACAGGCTTGAACAAAATTATAGATCAACAAAAAATATTGTAAATGCGGCAAACTCAATTATAAATCATAATAAGTCGAAAATTGAAAAAATAGTATGGACAGCTAATAATGATGGATCAAAAATAAAAGTAAGTTGTTTTTCTTCTGATTCAGATGAAGGAAGGGCAGTGGCAGCTACAATTTTTGAAAATAAAATGAATGAACAAAAACAAAATAAAGATTTTGCAGTATTGTATAGAACTAATGCACAATCCAGAGCAATTGAAGATTCATTGAGAAAAAGAAATATTCAATATAGAGTTTATGGAGGATTATCATTCTATCAAAGAAAAGAGATCAAAGATGTTTTAGCATTTTTAAGAATTATTATAAATCCAAATGACGAAGAAAGTTTTAAAAGAATTATAAATTATCCTACAAGAGGAATTGGATCTACAACTGTAGATAAATTAATTATATCATCAAAAGAAAATAATATATCACTTTTTAAAGTAATTCAAAATTTATCCAAATTAAAAATTGACATTAATAAAGGTACGACTGATAAATTGACAAATTTTTTAAATATGATTAAAGCATTTCAAATTGAAAATGAGAAACTTAATGCTTATGAAATTACAGATTTAGTTATTAGAAAAACTGGTATTATTAATTATTTAAAAAATAATAGTACTCCAGAAAATATTTCTAAAATTGAAAATATTGAGGAGTTACTTAATGGAATAAAAGACTTTACTGAAGGTCAGATTGATATTGCAGATGCTTCGGGAGGTATAGATGAATTTCTTGAAGATGTCGCTTTAGCAACTGATTTTGATAATGATAAAGACTTTAATACTGATAAAGTTTCTTTAATGACAATTCATTTAGCAAAAGGATTAGAATTTCCGGAAGTATTTATCGTAGGTCTTGAGGAAGATTTATTTCCATCTGCAATGAGTCTTAATACAAGGGAAGAACTAGAAGAGGAAAGAAGATTGTTTTATGTTGCAATAACAAGGGCAAAAGAGAAAGCTCACATAACTTACACTAGGTCTAGATTTAGGTGGGGAAAAATTATTGATTCTGAACCAAGTAGGTTTATTGAAGAAATCGATTCAAAATACATTCAGAAAATTAATTTAAACAATGATTATGAAAATAGGCAAAGTAAATCATACATCTTTGAATCTTCAAATAAAAACAACTCTCAAAAGGTTTTTAATTCCATTTCAGAGCCAAACCAATCCCAGTTATCCAAACTCAAAAAAATTAACTTTTCAAATGATGAAAAACTTAAAAATACTGGATATAATATTATTAAAATTAAGGTTGGGATGCTTGTTGAGCATGGAAGATTTGGTAATGGGCAGGTAATATCAATAGAAGGAATTGGTAATGAAAAAAAAGCAGTAATAAATTTTGATGGTTTTGGTATTAAAAATCTATTATTAAAATTTGCAAAACTCACAGAAATTGAGAGCAAATGAATTTGATTGAAATGTATTCTGATAATCCTAACCCCATAAAAATTAATTCCATCATTAATATTTTAAAAAAAGATGGTGTAATAATATACCCAACTGATACCGTTTATGCTCTGGGTTGTTTAAGTAATAGTTCACCTGGAATAGAAAAAATTTTAGATATTAAATCATCAAATTCTAGTATATCAACTTTGAGTTTTATTTTTAAAAATATTTCCAGTTTATCAAAATTTGTAAAACCATTTGACAATAAAATATTTAAAATTTTAAACAAATATTTGCCTGGTCCTTATGCTTTTATTATGGAAGCTAGAAAAAAACTTCCAAAACCATTTCATAAAAGAAAAGAGTTGGGTGTAAGAATTGTAAATCATCCTGTGGTAAGTTTAATCCTTGAAAAACTTGATGAGCCAATTGTTACAAGCTCTTTATATCATAAAAATAAAAATTTCCAATATATTACTGATCCAAAGATAATTTATGAAAAATGGGGGCATAAGGTGGATTTAATGATTGATTCAGGATTCATAGGAAACACACCTTCAACCGTAATTGATTTAAGAGGTCAAAATCCAATACTAATTAGGAAAGGAAAAGGTAAAATATTTTAAACCACACTAGTATTTAAATTAGTATGGTTTATTTATAATATTCTTTTACTGAGAAGATTCCATACCTTTTTCAATAAGATCATAAAATTGATCTAATTTAGGAAGAATAACAATTCTTGTTCTTCTATTCTTTGCTCTATTAGCTGCATTATTGTTGTCATATAATGGGATATAAGAACTTCTTCCAGCTGCAGTCATTCTTTCTGGAGAAACTTTGAAGTCATTCTGAAGTATACGAACAACAGCAGTAGCTCTTTTAACACTTAAATCCCAATTATCAAGTATAGCATCAGTTTTTATAGGTACATTATCAGTGTGACCCTCAACCATAAATTCTATATTAGGTCGGTTATTCACAACCTCAGCAAATTTTCCTAAAACCTCTTTTGCACGTTTTGTAATTAAATAACTCCCTGAACTAAATAAAAGTTTATCTGAAATTGAAACATATACAACACCCTTTTCAACATTAACCTCAATATCGTCATCACTAAGATTTCCTAGGACACCCTTTAAACTAGTTACTAATGCTAAAGTGACAGAATCTTTTCTGGTTACAGCATCTTGCATTTTTTGAATTCTAACATCTTTTTCCTTCATACTCTCTAATGACTTCTCAAGGTTTTCAGCACCTTTCTGTGATAAAGTTGTCAAATTTCCGAGATTATTTATTAAACCTTGATTATTTTCTTTTAGAAATCTTACCTGATCTTTCAGTGATTCAATGGAGGTAAGAGCTGCTTCTTTTTCTTCTTTACATGTATTTAACTGGACAGAAGCTGAATTTAAATTATTTTTGGTGTTTTGTTGTAGAGTTTCTAATTCTTGATATTTCTTTTGTGATACACAAGAAGCTAATAAAATAGAAAATGTCGATAAGCAGATAAATTTCTTCATTTGGTTTAGATTAAAAATTATTTCAAATTTAAAATAAATATAAAAGTATTATTACGAATTATCCTTGAAAGTTTTCTGATTTTTAACGTAATAATTCCAAACTATGGATTTAATTGACCAATATTTATTATTTGTATTAAAAAAATATCTTTTACTAAAATAATACTTAAATCTAGAATAGAATGAAATATTTGCTCTAATGATAGATTTAAATGTGGAAAAATTTCCTTTGAATATGAATCGTATTGACGAAATAATATCCAGGATTAGTCTAATAAATAAAACCTTTAATAATTTATTGGTTGGCAAATTCTTTGTTAATAAAATTAAAGAGTTTCTATAGTTTAAAAACCACTTAAGTGACGAATTTGGCAATGTTCCTCCACCTAAATGAAATATTTTTGAATTACCAACTGATATAGCTTTATAGTTTTGATTAAATGCCCTCCAACATAAATCAATTTCTTCAAAATGTGCAAAAAAATCATTATCGAATCCACCGAGTTTATCCCATACATCTTTTCTTATAAAAAAACAGGCACCACTTGCCCAAAAAATTTTTTCATTATTATTATACTGACCTATATTTTTCTCGATGTGATCAAATATCCTACCACGGCAATATGGATATCCTAATGAGTCTATGTGCCCACCAGCTGCTCCTGCATATTCAAAAAAGTTTTTTTTATTTAAGTCTAGAATAATTGGTTGTGCAATTGATATATTTTTTTTGTTTATAAAAATATCAACAACAGGTTTGATCCAATTTTCGGTGACTTCTACATCTGAATTAAGTAGACAATATAAATCAGCATTGATTTGAGATAATCCTCTATTATACCCTTCTGCAAATCCATAATTTTTGTCTAGTAGGATAAGATTAAATCGAGGAAAGTTTGATTTAACATATTTAATAGAATTGTCATTTGAATTGTTATCTATTATATATATGTCAGTATTGATTGTATATCTATCCAAAGTTGGAAAAAATTGTCTAAAAAGTTTTTCTCCATTCCAGTTTAATATTACAACTGCTGTTTTCATTAATTTATAGTCTCATATTCTGGAAGGTTATCTAAAAACGTATAATTATTATGTTTATAATTAACTTTACAAAAATAATTAGATAATCCATTAGAAATCATTAAGTAGGTGCTTTTTAAAACTAAATTATACCTGGCAATTTGATCAAAAGTTTTTTGAGAAATTTTTATATTACTTCCTTTACATTCAACAATAAGTAATACTTTGCCAGTTCTAGAATACGCAATTATGTCATATCTTTTAGTCAAATTATTAATTAAAACTTTCTTCTCAACATTAATTAATGAAATTGGGTAGTATTTTACATTTACTAAAAAGTGAATACAATGTTGTCTTACCCATTCCTCAGAAGTTAATACAAACCATTTTTTCCTTACTATATCAAAAATATAATCTGTATTTTCTTTATTTTTGATCCTAAACTTAAAATTAGGAAAATCAAGCTTTTTCATTAAACAAAATTGCATAAAATATATTTAGATGCAGCCCTATCATAAAATTATTAGTGAAATAAAAAATGGAAATATTCATCCCTTCTATTTATTGTCAGGATTAGAACCTTATTTTATAGATGAAATTTCAAACTTTATAACTAGGGAATTGGTTAATGAGTCGGGTAAAGACTTTGATTTCACTGTTCTTTATGGAAAAGATTCAAATCAAAATGAAATCGTAGAAACTGCCAAGAGATATCCGATGATTTCAACTTATAATGTTATTCTCGTGAGAGAGGCTCAATATCTTGAAAAAAAATATGATCAATTAATTAACTATCTATTATCTCCACAAAAGAGTTCAGTAGTTATTTTTTGTTATAAAAATAATTCTTTTGATAAAAGGAATAAACTATATAAAACTGCAGTAAAGTCAGGAGTAGTATTTGATTCAAAAAAACTATATGAAAATCAGATGATTGAATGGCTAAAAATTGAATTAGGTAACAATAATTTAAAGGCTACTCCGAAATCTATTCAATTAATGATTGAGTTTTTGGGTTTAGACTTGGGGAAAATGAGTCAAGAAATAAAAAAACTAAAAGTTTTCTCAACTAATAAATTAATTACTCCTGAAATAGTTGAAGAGCATATTGGTATTAGTAAGGATTATAATAATTTTGAATTGATTAATGCTATTGGATCAAAAAATAAAACAAAAGCACTTAAGATAATTTTTTACTTTTCTAACGATTCTAAAAATAACCCTATAACCTTAACATTATCTACTGTTTTTCAATTTTTCAAAAAATTACTCTTATACCATGGGTGTGCTGGAAGGAAGGTTGATATTCCACGTACCTTAGGAATTAGTCCATATTTTTTAAAAGATTATGAGAATGCAAGTAGATTTTTTAATATGAAGAATTGTAGTAAAGCAATAGAGGTTGTTCATCTTGCAGATCTTAAAAGTAAGGGGATTCTTGGGGGTAATGAATTACAAAAAGAAATTTTAATTGATTTAATTAATGATTTATTCTAAGGCTAAAATATGCTTGGAAATTTTTCAGGATTGAATTCATTCATCAATCCATAAACTTCTTCAACCACATCATTTATATTTGGTTTAGAAAAATAATCTCCATCAGTTCCATATGCAGGTCTATGTTCTTTAGCAGATAATAATTTAGGTTCACTATCGAGTAGATTATAAATATTTTGATCATCTAATAATTGTTGTAAAATATAAGCAGATCCCCCTCCTGGCATATCTTCATCAACTATTAGCAATTTATTTGTCTTTTTAATACTTTCTCTTATTTGTTTGGATAAATCAAAAGGAATTAATGATTGGATGTCAATTACTTCAGCATTAATATTTAGCTTTTGTAATTCATTACTTGATTCTAAAACTATTTGTAAAGTTGCACCATAACTAATAATAGTTATGTCATCGCCTTGTTTTAGAATTTCTATTTCACCAATTGGATAGGTAAATACACCAATATTTGACGGTACTCTTTCTTTTAGCCTGTAAGCGTTTAATGTCTCTATTACAACAGCTGGTTGGTTCATTTTTAATAGAGTATTATACATTCCTGCAGCTACAGTCATATTTCTAGGGGTTAATAAATAAATTCCCCTCAAAAGATTAATCATTCCACCCATCGGTGAACCTGAATGCCAAATACCCTCTAGCCTATGACCTCTTGTTCTAATAATTAAAGGAGCAACTTGCTGACCATAAGTTCTATAGCTTAATGAAGCTAAATCATCACTTAATATTTGTATACAATAAAGCATATAGTCTAAGTACTGAATTTCAGCGATTGGTCTTAGGCCTCGAAGAGCCATACCAATCCCTTGACCTATGATTGTTGCTTCTCTAATTCCTGTATCAGATACCCTTATTTCGCCATATTTATCCTGTAAACCTTCAAGACCTTGATTTACACCACCAATTTTACCACAATCTTCACCAAAAATTAATAATTTATCATTTTTTGATAATAGATAATCAAAATTATCTCTTAAAATAATTCTACCATCTACTAATTTCGCATCATTTGAATATTGTGGTTTAATTAAATCAGGTTTTATCTCTTTTGAGTATAATTTTGAAGAAAATTTTGGCTGTAGATTTTGTGAAAGAGTTTTAATATAATTAATAAAATCTTTCTTAGTTTGATGATTAAATCCAGAAATTAAGGGCACTAATGATCTTGCAATTGATAATATTTCACGATATTCAATTACGCTTAGATTATTTAATTTGGATATTGCTAACTTAATTTGTTTGGAATCTGAACTTGCTTCATACATATTTTTTAAATGAGTTTTCATTCTCTCAAGCTCAATCTTTATTGGTTTTTGGTAATTTTTCCAAGCTGTTAATTTTGATTTTCTGGCAACCTCGATAGCATCCAACTCGATTTTGTTTAGTGTTTGGATATCACATATGTTATTACTAATAATCCAATCTTTAAACTTTAAATTACAATCATGTTCATTCTCCCATTTTAGTCTTTTATCTGATTTATATCTTTCATGCGATCCGGAGGAGGAGTGACCAAGTGGCTGGGTTAATTCAACAACATGAACAATTACGGGAGTGTGATCTATTCTAGCTACTTTCTCAGCTCTAGAATATGCCCTAACCAACGCGGGGTAATCCCATCCGTTAACACGAATGATTTCATAACCATCTTTTTTTGAAGTTTTTTCAAATCCAGATAAAACTTCAGAAATACTTGATTTAGTAGTCTGAAGATCATTTGGAACAGATATGCCGTATTCATCATCCCACACACTCATTATCATGGGGATTTGTAGAACTCCAGCAGCATTTATTGCCTCAAAAAACATACCTTCACTTGTACTAGCATTTCCAATTGTTCCCCAAGCAATTTCATTACCATTGTTGGAAAATTTTTTTGATTTACTAATTTTAATGTTTCTGTAAACTTTTGATGCTTGAGCTAAACCAACCAATCTGGGCATTTGTGAGGCAGTTGGTGATACATCCGAGCTATGATTCTTTTGTTTCATTAAATCTCTCCAAGTTCCGTCTTCATTTAAGCTTTTAGTTAGAAAATGTCCACCCATTTGTCTTCCTCCTGACATTGGTTCATAATCTAAATCAGTATGAGCATACAGGGCTGCAAAGAAATTTTCTGGATTGAGTATTCCCTGAGCCATCAATAATGTTTGATCTCTGTAATAACCAGATCTAAAATCACCATCTTTAAAAAAATGGTTCATTGCTATTTGAGGAAGTTCTTTACCATCACCAAAAATTCCAAACTTACCTTTACCTAAAAAAACTTCACGACGTCCGATTATGCTACATTCTCTACTCAATACAATGGTTTTAAAATCTTGAATTACAAGCTTTTTATATTGTTTGTAGTTAATTTTTTTTGAAATATTTAAATCTGATTGTGACATAGATATGGATTGCGAAATTACAAAATTTATATCTAATCACGTTAGAACCACCTTCTTGTGAAAAAGGTCGATATATCTTTTGTGTTTAATGACAAAACAAATCTGATTTTTGAAAAATAGTTTTCTTTATTAATTGAATATTCTTGACTTGATCCAGCAGGAAAATATAATTCAAAATAATCGGGTATTAAATTTATTTTGAGGCCATAATCATAATACGACTCGTGTTTGTAAAATTGATTTTTAAGTATTGCTAAATCAACATAACTTTCAATCCATCTCCAAACACCAATACTAAGATTTACGCTTAAAAGCCATTGATTTGAGCTTGTATTAGGAATTATTGATTTAAAACCTCCCTCGTTTAAAATAAACTGTTGACTAAAAAAACCTTCTGTTTCAGAACGACCAAAATATGCATATTCAAATAAATAATCGTTTGGTTTATTTAAATTAAAGTTAAAATATGTACTATTATCAATATTATTTTGCAAGAAAGTTCCAAAAAACAACCTACTTGAGAGTAATCTACCTGATTTAAATAATTTTCTGTATTGCATTTCAAAAATTAATTTTTTAAAATTTTTTGCAAATTCAAAACTATTCTCAAGTGTTATAAATTTAACCGATCCTTTGTTAGAAAATTTATACTTAAGTTCCCCAATTGAGTAATTTGGAGTACTATTTTTTATACTTAAGGATTCTCTTTGAATACTATACCATGAGAATCCAATGACATGTCTTAAATTACTCCTGAGATCAACGGGTCTAAAATAAAAATTTAATGTAGGGACTGCAATCTTATACAAGGAATTAGGAGCATAATGAAAACTGCTTCCAAAAAAATTTAATTGAGTTAAAAAATTTGATCTCGAGTCATTATAATAACGAAAATCAGTCATTAATGAACCAACTAATGTTTTTTCGATTGTGGAATAACTTGGTTCTAAGATAAAAACAAATGGTCGTCTTTGAAGAGTCTTATTATGAAACTTGGCACCAAAAGCAGCTCCATCATATAGATTATAAAATGCATTTGGATTAATAAGTAATTGATTTTTTGAGGGATCTTCTGAGTCTTTAAAAAACCTTAGACTTAATGGCTTATTTAAAAATTTAGAATCTAAAGATCTCCAATTATTTCTTTTATTTATTTCTGGTAATTCAATTTTAGGATTTATTGCAACATAATCGGCGTAATCATTTTTTATATTAAATATAGTATTTGAATTACCATGAGCCCACTTAGAATCAATTACATTATTATCTTTAATTAATGCAACTTCATATGGAATACTTTCATTAGATACTTGATCTGTGAAAACAGATATTCCATTATTTAACTTAATAACTTTAGTAATCTTATTGTCTAATGTATGTTTTGAGTTTAAATATTTAATAAGTTTGTCAGATCCTTTCTTTGAAGTATTTTGGTTAACAAAAAAAGTTAAGTCTTCAATATTTCTTATTTTATAAATATTTTTTAAAATAGAATTAAATGACGACTTACCAATATAATTTTCAAGGTAAGTTAATAAGACCCCAACTTGATAAGGAGTTGAAATTCTTTCATTAAATTTAATTAAAAGATTGTTAGGGGTATTTGCTTTTTGATGAAGAGATCTTCTTAGCATTAACTCAGAATACAGAGTAAAGCTTTTATTAAAAGAAAGCTTAGATAAATGGTAATTCTTGATAAAAGGAACTTTTGAAAACTTTCCAATAAACATTTGTTTAGGATGGTATAATTCTATGTATTTCATTAAGAAATAAATTGTCAAACCCTCACTTAGCCAATGATTTTCTCTGAAATTAAAATTACTTAATTGTGATCTAATATATTCTGAAGTAAATGTTTTTAAAAATTTTAATTCTTCAATAAAAACCTGATCAAAAGGACTCAAAATTTTTGGAAATAAATTTAGACCATATAAAGGCCTCTGATCATAGTCAAAAGAAGTTATTAAATATGAATTATTTTTTTGCGTTGAGGAAAGATTTTTTAATAAAAAATTATGGATTCGATCAATTTTTAAGTAAGCTAAATCATCAGATTTTTGAAAAATATCAGTCAATATTTTAGATCCGTTGGAATTATATTCTCTTATTTTATTTTCTTTTGAAAATATGAATTTTGGTGATCTTTCATATGTTTTATAATAATTAGCTACTTTAAAATTTTCTTTTGAATAACTATTTAGTTTATTCATTGAACTTAATAAATGGAAGTTTTTAGGATATTTCCACCTAAAAAAATATTCGGATTTATTTAAGCTATTATCGTTAAGGTTTAAATTACTTTGAATAATCCATTTTCCGTTATTAAATGGACTCAAAGAAATTGTAAAATCCTTTAAATAAATAAAGTTTTTATTAAAACCATAACCAGTGAACTGTTTGTCTGGTATTGTTACCTCATAATTAATATTAAATGAAATTGAGTCAAATGATTTAAGTCTAGTGGGCAAAACAGTATATAAAATATCATTTTGATTATTCAATCGATCCCATTCAATAGGTTCATTGTTTAAAAAAATTGAGTTAATTTTTGTTCTTCCTCTACTTTTTTTTGATGATATATAAAAACTTCTATCAAATTCTTCAGCAAATTTTTGTGCGAGAGGAGTATTTGAATTACTATATGAGTGAGCCCAATCATTAAAAAAAAGGGTATCTAAATCATGATGATTAATATTTTTAATTGATAACTTTTGATTAAATTTTATTAATTTATTTTCAACTTCAAGCTCTGCATCAACAGCATATTTGGTTATTAATTGTGCATAAAAAGTGAAGGGAATTAATGAAAAAAAGAATGTTTTTATGAAAGTTTTCATTAAACTACAAAGTTTTTAGCTCTTCAAATAGAAATTGACCTGTATGACTATTTTTTAATTTTGATATCTTTTCTGGTGAGCCATAACCAATTAGTTCTCCACCATATTTTCCACCCTCAGGACCTATTTCTATTACATGATCAACTTGTTTGATTACATCAAGATTATGTTCAATTATTAAAACTGTATTTCCTTTGTCAACAAGTCGATTTAAAACCTCTAACAAAACTCTTATATCTTCAAAATGTAGTCCAGTAGTTGGTTCATCTAGTATATAAATTGTATTTCCAGTATCTTTTTTAGATAATTCATTAGATAATTTGATTCTTTGTGCTTCACCACCAGAAAGAGTTGTACTGGGTTGACCCAAAGCTATGTATCCTAACCCAACATCCTGAATAGTTTTTAGTTTATTATGTATTTTGGGAATTGACTTGAAGAAAGCTACAGCCTGATTGATAGTCATTTTAAGAATATCTGATATATTTTTTCCCTTATAAAGTATCTCTAAAGTTTCGTTATTAAATCTATTTCCTTGGCATGATTCACACTCAACATAAACATCTGGAAGAAAATTCATTTCTATAACTTTCATGCCACCACCTGTGCAGCTTTCACACCTGCCTCCAGATACATTAAAACTAAATCTACCAGGCTTGTAACCTCTGATTAAAGATTCTTGAGTTTTAGAAAATAACAATCTAATTTCGCTAAAAATTCCACAGTAAGTGGCTGGATTACTTCTTGGAGTTCTTCCAATTGGACTTTGATTTACATCCACAACTTTATCCAAGTATTTAATACCCTTGATTTGATCATAAGGTAAAACTTCTTTAACCCCATTATAGAAATGATTATTTAAAATTGGATACAATGTATCATTAATCAAACTTGATTTTCCACTTCCTGAAACCCCAACAACTCCAATCATTAAGCCAAGAGGAAATGAAACAGATATATTTTTTAAATTATTACCCCGACATCCTTGAATAACTAATTCATTACCATTACCCTTTCTTCTATTCTTTGGTATAGGGATTTTAATTTTTCCTTTAAGATAATTGGCTGTTAAAGTATTGACTTTTAAAAGTTCTTTAGGGGTACCTTGAGAAATTAATTTACCACCATTTAAGCCCGCTCTTGGTCCTAGATCAATAATATGATCAGATTTTAATATCATTTCTTTATCATGTTCAACTACAATAACAGAATTTCCAAGATCTCTCAATGATTCAAGTGACTTAATTAGTCGATGATTATCTCTTTGATGAAGTCCTATGCTTGGTTCATCTAGAATATATAACACACCTACTAATTGAGAACCAATTTGCGTGGCAAGTCTTATTCTTTGTGCTTCACCTCCAGATAGTGATTTAGATGACCTACTTAATGATAAATAATTTAATCCAACTGATATTAGAAAGTTAAGCCTTGTTTTAATTTCTTTGATAATTTCAATTGAAATTTCTTTTTCCTTATCAGATAATTTATTGAACAATGACTCAAACCATATCGATAATTCTTTTAAATCCATCGAAGATAATTCGAATATATTTTTGCCATTAATCTTATAATAATTTGCTTCATTGTTTAATCTTGATGCATTACACTTGGTACATGCTTTTGAATCCATAAAGCCTTTTGCCCATCGCTTAATCTTTCTTGAGTCATTAATATTGTATTGATTCAATATAAAATTTTCAATACCTTCAAAATCAATTAAATAATTTCTTTTAACACCTAAGGATTTTGATTCTACAGAAAATTTTTCATTATCACCATTTAAAATAACTTCTAAAGCTTTATTGGGAATTTTATCAATCGGTTCATTTAAATCAAAGTCGTAACGCTTAGAAATAGTTTCAATCTGTTTAAAACTCCAATTATTTTTATTTTCACCAAGAGGTATAATACCACCATTATTGATTGATAAAGATTTATCAGGAATAATTTTATCTCTATTAATAATAAACTTAAAACCTAGACCTTTGCATGAATTACACATTCCTTTTGGAGAGTTAAAAGAAAAGCTATTTGGTTCAGGTTTAGGATATGAAATTCCAGAAGTTTCACACATTAGATTTGTACTAAAAAACCTTGAAATATTTTCATTTTCATCTAAATCAATAATCATAAGACTATCTTTACCGTAATGCATTGCAGTTTTAATGGATTCTTTTAAACGTTTTTGTGAATTATCATTATAATTAATTTTCAAAACATCAATTAATAACTCTATGTCATGATTTTTATATCTATCAAGTTTTATTTCTTTAGAAATTTCCATGATTTTTCCATTAACTCTAGCTTTTAAAAAACCCTGTCTAGTCAGATTTTCAAATAAATCCCTGTAATGGCCTTTTCTTGACTTTATTAAAGGAGAAAGAACAGCTATTTTCTTATCATCATAATCATTTAAAATTAAATTGTGTATTTGATCTTGACTATAACTAACCATAGGCTTGTTACTTAAATAACTGTATGCAGTTCCAATTCTTGCATATAGTAGTCTCAAATAATCATAAAGTTCAGTTACAGTTCCAACTGTTGAGCGCGGACTCTTGGAAGTAGTTTTTTGTTCTATAGCAATAACCGGCGACAATCCATCTATTTTGTCAACATCAGGACGTTCAAGATTTCCCAAAAACTGTCTTACATAAGCTGAAAAAGTCTCCATGTATCTTCTTTGACCTTCTGCATACAAAGTATCGAATGCAAGGGAAGATTTTCCACTACCTGAAAGACCTGTAATTACAACTAATTTTTCTCGTGGAATTTTTAAATCAATGTTCTTTAAATTATGAACACGAGCACCCTTTACATCAATAACATTCTCCAAAAATAAAATATTCAGTATTTAGCAAATATAACTTTTAAAATTCCAAAAATACTCAATAAATTATAACAAAAATATTATTTTAAAACTGATGAAAAATCATCACCTCTCGGGTCTGCACCAGTAGAAATATTTCCATCTTCATCAACCATTATAGCATCAACCCTCCCAATAATTCTTGAAAACTTTTCTTCAATATTATATCCTTTTTCTTTAAGTTTAAAAATTAAATCCGAATCAAATTTCTTTGGCTCTAAAATAACAACATCAGGCTTCCATTGGTGATGAAATCTAGCGGCATTAACCGCTTCTTGCATGCTCATTTTAAATTCATATGCATTTAGTATTGTTTGAAAAACAGAAGTTATAATTGTTGATCCACCTGGTGTCCCTAAAATCATATATAATTTATTATTTTTTTCAACTATTGTTGGAGTCATTGAGCTAAGCATTCTTTTACCTGGCATAATTGAATTAGCTTCACTTCCCAAAAGACCAAACATATTAGGAACTCCAGGCTTACTACTAAAATCATCCATTTCATTATTTAGAAAATAGCCTCCATCTTCGACAAATACTTTTGATCCATAACTCCCATTTAAGGTAGTTGTAACAGATATTGCATTTCCTAATTTGTCAATAATAGAATAATGGGTAGTTTCTTCACTTTCTTTAAAAATAATATTTCCAGGGTTAATCTCATTAGATAAAGTTGCATTATCCCAATTAAAACTTTTCATTCTATCACTAAGATATATAGAATCTAAAAGTTTTTTCTGAGGAACTTCGATAAAATCTGGATCACCTAAAAACTCAGCTCTATCAGCATAAGATCTTCTTTCTGCTTCGACCATGAGTTGTATTGATTTCAATGAATTATGACCATACTGACTTATATCAAATGGTTCAATCATTTCAAGCATTTGACCTAAACAAATTCC
>MDTC01002959.1_pt1 | contig 71274 bp, 60 predicted proteins | sample 811181 | NCBI WGS metagenome assembly MDTC01 (sample SAMN05326644, study PRJNA326480) | marine metagenome | isolation source: seawater | place: Pacific Ocean: North | collected 2011
ACTCTCACAACTTCTGAAGCGTGAGAAAGCTAGGGGATCTAAAACACTTCTTCTAAAGCCGGAAACCGAGGAGGCTTTGAACACCCTGCCAATGAAATTAATGAAAGCCGTGACCGCTAGTTCGGGGTCCGCAGGGGAAATCGTTAACGAGAAAGCTGCGACTATGACTCCGTCGGAGGTAGAGCGATCTGCGGGAACGGGCTCGTCGGCGGTTGCTCAAGGTGGTGATGCTGGGAGCGAGAAGTGGGCTAGGGCCGAACTAAATGAGATTTTCAAAGAAGCAAAGAACTGTGAAGAGTGCCGAGCTCTTGGGACTCTGAGAGATCAGATTGTTTTTGCGGTGGGTAATCCAATGGCTGACATGATGTTTGTTGGAGAAGCTCCTGGTTCGGAAGAGGAGAAGGAACGGAAGCCATTTGTGGGGCCTGCTGGACGAAAGCTCGACCAGATTATTGGAGCTGCGGGATTAAAGCGAGACGATGTCTACATTTCTAATATCGTAAAGTTCCGACCTAAGAAAGGTGATGGACGGTTTCAGGGAACGAGTAACCGAAAGCCAGATACAACAGAAATGGCGGCGTCAATTCGATACATTCGTCGTGAAATCGAGGTTGTCAGACCAAAGGTAATTGTGGCCCTAGGGGGAACAGCTGCCGAAGGGCTGCTGGAGGTTGGAGGGTCCGTGTCAGGCCTTCGCAATCAGGTGCATGAATTTGATGGGGTTCCTGTTGTGGTAACCTATCATCCGAGCTTTCTCCTAAGGCAGGAGGGGGAAGGTGACGCAAACAAGGCCATGGCCATGAAACGCCGAGTTTGGGAGGATGTCCTTAAGGCAATGGAGCTTCTCGAAATGCCGATCTCCGAAAAGCAGCGCGGATATTTTCTTTGAGTGAATTGCTCCGGATGATTGTATACAGGGTGCATGGAGGAGTCAGCTCGCGAACCAGAAAAAGATAAAAGTCAGGCCCATCATATTGGCCCTGCCGGGAATCGCGCTTTCTGGCTTATAATCTTTTTTGGGTTGATAGGGCTGATCGTTTTTCTTTCCGTTATCTGGCTTGGAAAGCAGGGAATAGACTCAGCAAAAGACGCCGTAGTAGAAATTGCGAAAGAATTCAATCCCGATAAAATCGTGGAGACTTTCGACGAATGGCGTGAACTGGAGGCAATAGCGACAGAGGGAAACATTCTTGAAATTGCCACTGCCACCGCCACCGAGAAGTTCACGAGGCAAACCAATATCGAGATGTTCGGCACAACGCTTCCGCTTGGAACGACGGTTTCAGAAATTCAGGTCACAGCTACCTATCGCTATCATATCGAACTAAACGGGGAGTGGTGCGTGTCGACGGATGGGAACAGGCTTCTGGTGTTGGCTCCACCCATCAGTCCTTCACTGCCCGTAGCGTTCGATACTGGGACAGTTCAGAAGAAGTCGAAGGCCGGTTGGGCCCGCTGGGACAGTCAGGAAAATCTCGATGAGCTGGAGAAGGAAATTACAAGCAAACTCGCACTGCGAGCTGCTGATCCACTGTCGATTAATAAAGTTTGTGACCAGGGAAGTCTGGCTGTCGCCAAATTCGTGAGACACTGGTTGGAAAGTCAGGGGGCCTGGGATATTAAGCAGTTTAAAGAGATCGTGATCGCTTTCTATGGGGAAGATCTGGCGGGGCAGAGCCTGAGTTCGCGACCGTTCACTTTAAGTATCAATGAATCAGAGGAGATACTTCTTCCTTGAGGTCACTCCACCGAAGTGGCCTCGCCACCATTATTGTGGGAAGCAAGGAATCTCCTACGGAATTTACGGAGTATTGAAGATACGCTCTTTAGGCGCCGGGTTTTCAGTCAATGACGAGTTCGCAAAGAGCTTGTTGGATCCCTGAGTTGCCTCGGGACCCTACAGCACTTCGTGCTCATCGAAAAATACCAGTCTACAGTACCGTAGCCACCTCAGAACTCGAGTGAGTCTCAAACATCAGTTGATACATTGAGACCGGCACCGATTTATTTGGTTTGAATCTACTTTTTAAGAATCGTGTCGTGGCGACATTCCTGATCGTTTCGGTTCGGATGATCAAGGGTAAAATGGAGTCCCCGGCTTTCCTTGCGACGGGCGGCAGAGTCGACAATCAGCGTCGCGACTTCGACCAAATTTCTCAGTTCAAGAAGTTCAGTCGTGACTTTGAAGTTCCAGTAAAACTCCTGCACTTCACGCTGGAGATTGTGCAGGCGGGTGGCGGCACGCTGCAGTCGCTTGGTGGTACGAACAATGGACACGTAGTCCCACATTAACCGTCGAATTTCGTCCCAGTTGTGATAAATCACGACTAATTCGTCTACGTCAGCGACATCTCCGGTTTCCCATCCTGGTATCTCCAAAACTTCCTGCTTATTGGCTGGGGGAAGCGTCTTAATAGCATCTTCGAGTGCTAGTTTAGATACAACAGCGCCTTCCAAGAGCGAGTTACTCGCGAGGCGGTTGGCACCGTGGAGGCCGGTAGAGGCTACTTCCCCCACAGCCCAGAGACCGGGTAAAGATGTGCGGCCGTTAACGTTTGTTTTGACGCCACCACATTGGTAATGAGCGGCTGGCACCACTGGGATCGGATCCTTGGTAATATCGATATCGACGGTAAGGCAAGTCTTGTAGATATTTGGAAATCTGGAGCGAATATAATCGGCGGGCTTGTGAGAGATATCGAGAAAAACGCAAGGACCACCCGTCTTCTTAATCTCTCGGTCGATCGCCCGCGCCACGATGTCCCGCGGTGCAAGAGATCCCCGTTGATCGTATTCTGTCATGAATCGACGCCCCTCTTTATCGATAAGTTCGGCGCCTTCACCTCTCATCGCCTCGGTTATGAGAAACGAATTTAGGCTGTGGTGGTAAAGGCAGGTGGGATGAAACTGGACGAATTCCATGTTAGCGATCTCGCACCCTGCCCGCCAGGCCATCGCCACTCCGTCCCCGGTAGCAACGCCCGGATTGGTTGTGTAAAGGTAGACGCGCCCCGCTCCTCCGGTGCAGAGAAGCACCCGATCCGAGCGAAGCGTCAGAATTTTGGAGGAGTTTTCATCAAGTGCGTAGATGCCGACACACCGTGGTGGGGAGGCAATAGCCAATTTTGCTGTCGTAATCAAATCGATCGCAAAATGATGCTCAAGAATCGTAATGTTGGGATGCTTCCGAGACGCGCTCAGTAGTTTATCTTCGATCTCACGACCCGTGGTATCTTTGTGATGAAGAATGCGCCGCTCTGTGTGCCCGCCTTCGCGCCCGAGAGCGATTTCTGGTTCACCGTCTTTTCCTGGGTGAGTATCGAATTCGACTCCCCAGTTGATCAATTCCTGTATCGCGGCCGGGCCGTTGCTGACGATTTTGTGAACGACGTCTTCTGGGCACAAACCTGCTCCGGCATCGAGCGTATCTGAAACGTGCTTTTCGAAAGAGTCTTCTTCGCCACGTACGCAAGAAATGCCGCCCTGAGCCCACGCGGTATTTGTTTTTGTGGCTTCCTTTTTCGTGACGATCGCAACGGTTCCTTGCTCTGCGGCTCTCAGTGCAAAACTGAGGCCGGAGATGCCGCTACCTAAGACGATAAAGTCGTATTCTTTCAAAAACTGCCGGATAGTTGGTTCAGGGAGAATAGATTCGGCAAAGCCTAGCGGATTGATTGAGGCGCGCCAACATTGTCGATTAGCCGTATGTTGCCAAAAAATACAGCAGCAAGTAGACGGGGGAGGTGATTATCGAAGGAATCGAGGGGCTCAAGCGAATCAGAATCGACCACATCAACATAGTCAATTCTGGCGAGCGTCTCCGAAGAGATTCTCTCAATAATTTCTTCACGAGCTACTTCCGGTGAGGGGAATTTTCCGCGGGATATGTCATTAGCAACACTGCGCAACGTTCGATGAAGTATCGGTGCCGCAGCTCTCTCTTCTTCCGAGAGATAGGTATTGCGGGAGCTCATCGCGAGTCCATCTGCTTCCCGAACGGTTGGGCAACCAACAATTTCTACTGGAAAATTCAGGTCTCTGGTGAGGCGCTGAATAACGGCTAACTGCTGGAAGTCTTTTTCACCGAAAACCGCTGTGTTTGGTTGGGCCAAAAGAAAGAGTTTGGCCACTACCGTGCAGACTCCATCGAAGTGTCCCGGACGGCTTGCCCCACACCAACGACGGGAAAGTTTGCTTTCATGAATGCTAACAGAGGAATTGCTATCATATATATGATGCGCTTCGGGGGCAAAGACCGCGGTTGAGCCGTGACTCTCACACAACGTGAGGTCCGCTTCGAGCCGGCGCGGGTAGGAAGCGAAATCTTCGTTCGGCCCAAACTGCGTGGGATTGACAAAAATCGTGGTCAGCACGTCGCCAGAATCGACCAATTTTACGGCAGCGTCGATGAGAGAAGCGTGGCCTTGATGAAGCGCTCCCATCGTGGGGACGAGGGCCCGGGGACGGCTGGATCGGTTGTTGACCCAGGATTGGAGTTCTTCCCTCGTTTTCAGAAGCTCCATTTGCTTAGCGTCCCTTTATCGAGATCAAGTGTGTTTGCGTCCGCAGGAAGAGACGATTGTTTGCGACTGCAGGAGTGGCATTCATCCCAGAGTTAAGACGTGAACGTCCTAAGACTTTGAACTGATCACCGGTAGTGACAGAGACCAGCTCGCCATCCAGACTTCCACACCAGAGTTTTCCATCAGCGATGACGGGTGAGCTGAAGAAATTTCCTCCGATGCGTTCGCGGTAGACGAGTTCTCCTGTTTCGGCATTACGACAGGTTAAGATACCTCCATCGCCCCAAAGAAAAATGCGTTTTCGATAGATGAGTGGGGTGGGTACGTAGGTGAGCCCGTCGGAAAGACCAAGTTCATAAAGCATTTCAGGATCACCTTTTGCGTTAGGCTTGAGTGCGGTCGCCTGCTTGCCTTGCCCACCGGAACCGAAAGTTGCGAAGACGATCCCTTCACCAGTCGCAATAGAACCAACCGAGCGAAGTGAGTAGTCACCTTTGAACCGCCAAAGCTTCTCTCCGGTTTGAGGCGAGAGGCCGCGCCAACCGTCATTGGTTTGCAAGACTATGACCATATGTGTTCCATTCACATTGAGTGTCACGGGCGTATTGTAGGCTGTGAGATGTTTTTCGTCTTCGCTCTGAGTAGCCCGATCCACTCTCCACAGTTCCTCACCGGTTTTCGGATCGAGTCCAATTACGAAACTTTTTTTATTGGTAACGGAATCAGTGTGGAGGATGAGAGTTCCTTCAGAGATGATTGGAGAGCTACCAAAGCCGTGGTCGGAGGAGAAGTTTTCCCACTCTTTCTTCCAGAGGAGTTTTCCCTGATGGGTTAGGCCAAGTGCTTCGGTTTTTTCGCCCGAACCCCACACGACGTAGACCGCGTCTGCGGTCGTCACGGGAGTGGAGGAAGCGAAATTATTTAATTTGTGGAGGTTATGCTTATCGACATCAGTTGCCCACTTCCACAGTTGCTTCCCATTGTCCGCGCGGTAGCAGGCCACGACCCGCTGCCCTTTTTCCTCATCAGCTAGGGTAAGGAACAACTGATCACCCCAGAGCACCGGTGATGAGTGTCCGACTCCGCGAAGCTTGATTGCCCAGTCGTAATCTGCCTTGGTGAAAGAGTCAGGGAGTGAACTGATTTTTCCGATTCCAGTGCCGTTTTCACCGCGGAATCGTGACCATTCCTGCGCAGCAAGTTCAATCGATGCTAGGAGCAAGAGGCACGTTAGAAGGGAGAGAGAAATGCGATGCGTCATCCAGCGTCAGGGGTAGCTGATTCTTTGAAAGTAACGACGTTTTGTTACTCTCATGCAACCGGAAAGCTTCGGTGTTATCGGGGAGCATGTATTGAGGTGTGATGACTCTTGCCAAACGCTGGCATGATGGTTACAGATTTCCTGTCATGCACATCGAAACCTTAAAGGTCTTCTGCGACTTGATCGAGACGACTAGCTTTTCGGATGCGGCGGAACGCAATGGAATCAGCCAGAGTGCTGTGAGCCAGCAGATCCGATCGTTGGAGGAAAGGTTTGGTGTGACTTTGGTAGAAAGGGGGCGGCGCAATTTTGCAGTGACTCCGGAAGGTGAAGTCTTTTTGAAGGCGGCGCGCCGCATTCTGGAGTCCTACCTTGGTATTGAGGAAGAACTGGCTTCGATGCGCGACATTGTGGCGGGACGCCTTACCATCGCAACTGTCTACAGTATCGGGTTTCACGAATTACCGCCCTATATTGAAAAGTTTCGTCAGAGTTATCCTGACGTCGATTTGCAGGTACAATATCGACGGTCAAATCAGGTCTATGCCGATGTGTCAGATAATCAGGCTGACCTTGGATTGGTGGCCTACCCTCAGGAAAGGAAGGGAGTGGAAATTGAACCGGCTTGGAAAGACCGACTGGTCATCATTTGTCCTCCGGGGCATCCTTTATCGAGCAAAAAATCGATCGAATTAAAGGCGATTGATGGTGAACGCTTCATTTCTTTCGAGCCCGACCTTCCGACGCGAAAAGCGATCGACAGTATGTTTCTCCAATCAGGTATCGAAGTGAAAGAGGTCGTCGAATTCGATAACATAGAGACGGTAAAGCGGGGGGTCTTGATTGAGAATGCGATTTCAATGGTTCCCAGTGAGAGCGTTCGTTCCGAGGTTGAAAGTGGCACTCTCGCTAGCGTCCCGATATCAGGGCAGTTTGTTTATCGCCCACTCGGAATAGTGCGTCGGAGGACGAAAGCCGTGACCCCGGCGATGCGGGAAATGATCGCCATTCTGAAACAGAAAAGGGCGGGATCTTGATCCCATCCCTTTCAAAACTCACTGGAGTTTTTTATTCAGTAAATGGGCTGGTAGCCAGTGCCATAAAGTCTTCCTTGAGCGCTTCCACAGACTTACCGGGTCCGGTGAGCTTAAGGATGACGGCTTGTTCTGCCCCTTGGATAAAGGCTGCGAGCATCATGTAGTCAGGCATTGCCTTTTTTTCTCCACCGGAAAATGGGCCTCCTCCCATGCTTTCCATGAAAGTTCCGCTAGCCGTCAGGAAACTCACTTCAGTTCCATCCATTTCCTTCTTTTCTACCTTAAATTCCGGAGTACCCTCGAACTGGCCGACCCATCGATCCATGTTAGCCTTCACGCCGCCGGCGGTGCCTCCGAATACGAAAAAGACGATGTCAACGTCTTCAAGGCCCTCGTCTTCATGATCGTAAGTGAACTCTGCCGCCCGCATCCCACTGGAAGGCTGTTGGCGAACCCACTGACCACTGTATTTGAATGTGAATTCGGCGACATTAAAGGTCTCCTGATTCTCGCTGGAAGCGGGAAGCGGAAAACTAATGATTGCAGCGGCTAGGACCAAAGAATGGATTAGTTTCATACGTTATATATTCTGTACGAATGATTTCCACGTGACAAGGGTTGCTCATTCGATTTCGATTATTTCGTGTCCGAACCGGGTTAGGTCAACGGCCTAACCCTATTTGTTTGGGAGAAATTGGATATTTATACGCTAATATCCTGATTTTTCTATCGGCGCCTTTCGGTGGAGGAGAGTGATTAAGAGTCTTGTAGATACAGCCACCAAAGCAATGAGGCCTAGAGTGATAGAGAACGTATCTCCGATTCTTGCATAGATAGTGACAGGGGGATTGAGATCGATCTCAACGTTAGCAGGGAGGCTACCGCGAATAAAAGTCGAACCGGTTTCGTCATCTCGAAGGATTCGAGCGAAACTGTCAGCTTCCTTGCGCGAGAAGACGCTGCCACGCGAATCGATAAAGGCGCTGACACCTGTATTGGCAGCACGAATCATGGGCCGCCGAAATTCGATGCAACGAAAGATTGCGTTGTTGTAGTGCTGCACTGGTTCGGCGCTTTCACGAAACCAGCCATCGTTCGTCACATTGACCATAACCTGCGGCCCTGTTCGGATAAATTGACGGGTATGGCGCGCCACAGTATCTTCGAAACAAATCAGTGGGATGATTCCGATTTCGTGACCACCCTTTTCCAGAATGAGTGGTTCGTAGGAAGTGCCGGGTGTGAAATCTTCTTCAATAATACCGCCAGCGATCCACTCAAAAAGAGGAAGTTTACTCCGGTAAGGTATGTATTCCCCGAACGGCACTAGATGCATCTTTCGGTATGATTGGTAGGATGAAGTGTCACCCTTCATTAAGGTGATGGTATTGTAGATCTCCCCCCCTTGAGTAGCGCTCTCCCCGATTAAGTTTGCGTCTTCCAAGCCGGCAAGAAGGTAAAAATCATCTCCTTTCAGGACGTGGTCGTTAAAGTATTCCTGAACCCAATCGAGCATGAAAAGGCCGGGAATGCAGGTTTCCGGCCAGAGAATGAGGTCGTGTCCGGCCGTTTCAACGAAGGTACGGGTGAGGTCGCGGTAGTCGAAAATAATGTCCTGGCGGACTTTGATATCCTCCGACCACTTGTCTTCTATCGGAATGTTGAGCTGCATGATGCGGGCTCTCAGATCGATTGAGTCTTTCGGCACCTCTGTGATTCGTGTCGTCCCGTAGAGAAATAGCCCCATGATGACCGCCACGCCGACAGCGAAGTCTACATGCGGCCGCAGGCGTTGCCGTTCTTTCACTTCGAGACCAAGTCGAGCGAGAGTACAAAACGCAATAATACCAGAAAACATGAGAATAAAACCGTAACCGGTGATTCCGATTACGTCGGCGAACTGCACGAGTAACAAGTGATCTTTCAGTGCAATGCCAAGACCATTCCACCCAAAACCGGTGAAGACGATTCCGCGTATCCATTCCAGCCCACACCAAGCTGCCGCATTAAGAAAGGCGACACGCAGCACATCGATAGACTGACTGAAGAGATCTTTTCGACTCTTGTCAGGCTCCTTAATAACCCATCTTCCGATCGTAGCAGCGAATGCGCCAAAAAGTGCGAAGTAGAGGGCAAGGTAGAGTGAGAAGGCGACGAGCGCAGCCAAACCTGCCCAGAGGGTTCCCGCGACATGGCCGGTTTGTATCATCCATTGACAATTAATGGTGAAAAAGAAAAATCCTGAGATAAACCCGAGGAGAAGTCCCCAGCGCCAACGGCTCCAATTTGCTTTCGGTGGATCTGAAAACCAAAGAGCAGCGAGAAGAGGTCCCTGCCAGATCCAAATCAAGCCGTCATGGTCGAACGGCGGAAAGCAAAGGGCTAGGAAAGAGCCGCTGAGCGCGGCAGCAAACCATGGCCAAAGTTTCTTTAGGAGCGACATACTGTAGCGTTTTATCCAAGTCGGGAACGCATGTCAGTGACAATCGCTTCTTTGAGAGAGCCAAATGAGGCTTCTGCTGAAATTTTTGCGGCAACCAACTGCTCGTCAGAGAGAACTGCGGCGGGAGCACTTTTCGGTCTGTAATAGACGTAGTATTTAATTTTTGGTTCGGTGCCAGATGGGCGAACAGCGAAGGCACGCCCGTCAGCGAGGTCAACAAAGACCATCTTCTCTTTGGGAACGGGGTCACCTTCCTCGTCAACGTTATCCTGATTGGCAAAGTCGCGGACACGTTCGACGGAGGTGCCGTCGATTTCGGTCGGGGGACGATCGATATAGGTCTGAGCAAGCCTTTGAATCTTGTCGGCTCCATCGGCACCAGTCAACGTCTCGGCGTGTTGTCCTTCGAGATAGACGCCATGTTTTGCATAGAGTTGGTCGAGGAGTTCCACCGCAGTGATGCTGAGAGAGTTTGCATAGGCTGCGACTTCAGCGAACATGACTGCGGCACCGTTGCCATCCTTGTCTCGCAGAAAGTCACCGCCAAGATAGCCGTAGCTTTCTTCACCTCCAAAGACGAAAAACTTGGAGTGTTCCAACCTTAGGGCGCGGGTCTTCTCATCGGAGAGATTGCGATATTGAGCCCGGAGCTTGGTAGGGATTTGGTTTTCGTATTTTCTTAGTTTTCCTCCGATATATTTGAATCCGGTTAGGGTGTTAACGACGCTGACACCGAAACTGTCGGCAATCGCTTGCTGGAGTTCTGTGGTAACGAAAGTCTTCACAAGGGTCGCTTTGTCACAATTTCCTTCGTTTAAAATACCTTGGGAGGTGAACATCTCGAGGCGGTAGTATGCTATGAGTGAGCCGATCTGGTTGCCGGTAAGGAGTGTCATATCGCCGGCGCCGTTGCGAACCGCTACGCCCATTCGGTCACTGTCAGGGTCAGTTCCAATAACGACATCTGCGTTGCTCGCTTCGGCTTGATCAATGCCCATCTGAAGGGCTTCAGCATTCTCTGGATTGGGTGATTTTACGGTTGGGAAAGCCCCATCCTCGCTATCCTGCTCGTGGACTGTATCGCATCGAAAGCCGAGGCGTCTTAATATGTGGGGAGCGATAGTGCCACCGGTGCCATGAATGTTAGTGAATACAATCTTGAGTCCGCTCTTCGACTTGACCAGCTCTGGGTTAAGAAGGAGGGATTTGAGCCGTTCCATGTAGATCTCGTCCATCTCAGCGCCGAGCTCGGTCGTCCTCCCTTGTTGTTCGGCGAGGAGAGGTTCGTAGTTCTCTCCTTTGATCGAATTTACTTCGGCGATGACTTCGCTGGCATCGGGGTCCACTAGTTGGGCTCCGTCTCTCCCGTAGGCCTTAAAACCGTTGTCATGAGGTGGGTTGTGGCTCGCGGTTAAGACAATGCCGGCTGTGGTGCCGAGATGGCGAACCGCAAAGCTGAGCTCTGGCGTGGAGCGAGGTTGAGGAAAAAGGAAGATGTCCACGCCATTTTCGTTGGCTACTTTGGCGGCGCACTCGGCGAATGCTTTTCCAAAGAAGCGGGTATCTCGAGCCAGGGCGATGGAAGGCTTGCCTTCACCGGTGTATGATTTTTTCAATTGTTTAACAAGGCCAAGTGTGGCCTTAGTGATGTTGTAAAAGTTGAGAGTTGCGGTGCCGACGCAGGGATGCTCGGGACGCTCGTAGGCGGCGGCAGAGCCTTGCTCGACTCGGGTGATAATTTCACCGATGGAGCGTCCGCGAAGGCCTCCAGTGCCGAAAGCAAGTTTCTTGAAAAAGCGATTGTTCAACTCTCTCCATTGGCCGTCATTGGCTAACTCGGAAACGGCGGTTTCGTAGACCGGATTGTCGGACGCATCTAACAACTCGTGAATATTATCGAAACTGGTTTGCAGCAGTTCGTTGTTGGCGATTGCGGCGACGAGTTGAGCTCTTAGTTCTGTATCCATAGGATTCGGCACCGTATAAAAGACATGGCTAAAATGCAACCAACTGAAACGTGGAATGACCTAGCCCCACGGCCAGAGGTGGATACCACAGCGTGGCGCATTTTTCACGACGTGAGAGCCGGGGTGTGGGTCGATCACTTTGACGGTCACTGGCTGGTGCAGACTCGTGAGAACCGTTTTCCTGAATATCTCAAGGAGATGGCGCAAGGTGTGGCAACTTCGATCTACTGGCGACCGCGGGACAAGGCGGCGTCAACCGCTCCAGAGCGGGTGTGGGGCGAAGTAGCAGGTAGCCGGTTCTCGGTAGTGGAAAACGGAGCCAAATTCTGGATTGATTTTGACTCGGGCTATTCTTCAGGGATTTTTCTGGATCAGCGTCTCAATCGGCGCCGCGTTGCGGAGAAGAGTCGGGAAGGCCAAAGAATTCTCAACACCTTCGCTTACACCGGCGGGTTTTCGGTAATGGCTGCCCTTTCTGGAGCGAAAACAACGACGGTAGACCTGTCCAAGACCTGCCTCAATTGGACTTGGGACAACTTTCGATTGAATGATCTCGATCCGGAGGTTCACCATGGTGTCAGGGGGGATGCCATTGACTGGTTGGGGGTTTTTGCTAAAAAGAGCCGCAGGTTTCACGGGATCATACTGGATCCCCCCACTTTCTCCCGCAGCGGTAAAAAGACATTCCGGACTGATAGCAATTATGCAGACCTCGCCGCTTCGGCGGCAGGGCTGCTTGAACCCGGCGGCTGGCTTCTCTGCTGCGCTAACACGCACCGGCTTGGCCTAGAGGAGTTTAAAAAGGATGTATTCGAAGGGATCAGTCGGCAGGGTCGAAGCGTAGTTAGCTGTGATACTTTGGCGATGCCCCCGGAGTTTCATGGAGACGATTATTTGAAATCCCTCTGGGTTGTAGTTGGTTAGCAGCCCTTAGCATTGTGAGGCGAATCAGTAAGCAATCATGCGCATCATTCGATACACCCAAAAAAACTATCAGTCGGCGATCAAGAAACTCGATCGGCGGTCGGCCCCACCTGCAGGGGTGGAGGCAATCGTGAAAGATATTATTGCCGATGTGGGGGCTCGCGGTGATAAGGCACTGATAGAATTGTCGAACCGCTTTGATGACGCTAAATTTGATTCCGCAAAAGACCTTCGGGTTGGGGAGGAAGAACTGGCTGCTGCGGAAGATGCTGTTGACGCCGAAACCAAGAAAGCAATTGCAGCTTCCAGGAAGAATGTAATTGCCTTCGCTAAGCGTAGTCTGCGGAAAGACTGGTCCGGCAAAAACGCGCAGGGTGCTGAAGTCGGCGAGCGTTACTTGCCTTTTGAGCGAGTTGGAATTTATGTCCCGGGAGGATCGGCGCCTCTCGTTTCAACGTCGAATATGACTGTTTGTCTCGCGGCGGCGGCAGGCTGTCCGGAGATTGTGGTAATGACGCCCCCCGGTCGTGGAGGTCAGGTTAATCCTGCCCTTCTTTACGCCCTGAAGGAGGCTGGAGCGACGGAAATCTACAAGGTTGGTGGTGCCCAAGGTATGGCCGGGATGTCGATCGGAACGAAGACGATCAAGCCAGTGCTAAAGGTCTATGGACCCGGAAACTCCTTTGTGGTGGAGGCAAAGCGCCAATTGTTCGGTGTGGTGGCGGTGGACCTCCTACCTGGCCCCAGTGAGGTCGTGACTCTTGCCGATAGTAGTGGAAGGGCGAAGTTTATCGCTGCAGACATGCTAGCTCAGGCCGAGCACGGTGGTGACAGTATCATGGGTTTCGTGACAGATTCTGAGAAGCTACTTGCAGCGGTTCAAGCCGAGGTGAATTCCCAGATCAAGACGCTCGGTCGTCAGGCTCAACTTAAGAGAGCAATCAAAGAGGGGGCTTGGTGTGTGCTCGTGGAAAAGTTGGAAGACGGGGTTGGCCTAGTGAATGCGTTTGCTCCAGAGCACCTTTCCCTGATCACGCGCCGCGAGAAAACAATTCTTCCAAAGATCACGACCTCAGGAGCAATTTTTATTGGCAATTACTCGCCGGTGGCAGTCGGTGATTTCCTCGCGGGTCCGAGTCATGAGTTGCCGACTGGGGGTGCAGGAAAATCGTTCCCCGGCCTGACTGTGGATATGTTCCAGCGTCGCACTAGCATTGTCCGGCTCGACCAAGAATCCATTAGGAAATCAGCACCGATTGTAGAGGCTTTTGCACGTGTCGAAGGTCTTGATGCGCATGGCCGCTCGGCTTCCATCAGGCTGGAGTGAGCTGAATTGAGTGGAAGGCCTTTATCCCTCTGATCGGCCGGCCGATCAGGACTCTCAGTGATCTCTTCCTCAGCCTGAGGCGTAGACCTCCTGAATGGCTAAGAAAATTTTATTGGTAGGGGGCAATTCCGGGGTAGGAGAACAAATCCGGAATCGCCAACTTGGCGCGGGTGATGAGGTTTTTTGTGCCTCGCGTGAGCGAGGAGGGATCGTCGACTCCGAGCACTGCCACTGGCAGGCTTTTGATGTGACCGATCCCGCTCAAACTCTGGACCTTCCTGAGGTTCTCGATGGCTTTGTCTATTGCCCCGGCTCGATCAGCTTGAAGCCATTCGCCCGACTGAGTGACGAAGATTTTCAGCGCGATCTCGAAGTGAATTACCTCGGATGCAGTCGGGCGCTTAGGTTGGCTCTGCCGTCATTAAAGCGTTCAGATGGGGCATCAATCGTCCTGTTTTCGACCGTTGCGGTGCAGACGGGTTTACCATTCCATGCCAGTATTGCCGGAGCCAAAGGCGCGGTGGAAGGGTTTGCGAGAGCGTTAGCCGCCGAACTCTCTCCGACGATCCGCGTTAACTGCCTCGCTCTTTCGCTCACTGACACTCCCATGGCAGATTTTCTGCTCAATTCAGATGTGAAGCGCCAAGCTTCTGCTGAACGGCATCCGCTGAAGCGGATTGGGGATTCTGGCGAGGTTGCTGACGCTGCTAAATTCTTTCTTGGAGCAGAGAGTGGTTTCGTGACAGGGCAGGTTCTGCAGATCGACGGCGGGATGTCCTCCCTTAAACTCCTCTAGTCCTGATCATGGCGGATGCTTGGACATTAATTTTTCCGAACCAGCTCTTTAAAACGCATCCCTCGCTGGACCGTTCGCGTCCAGTTCTACTGGTGGAGGATACTCTATTTTTTGGCGATGCCACCGCCGCTCCAGGAAGATTTCACCGCCAAAAGATCGTCCTTCATCGAGCTTCGATGAAAAGTTACGAAGTCCAATTGCGGGCCGAAGGTTACGACGTCCATTATGTGGATTATCAAAAAAATCTACCCGTTGATTTGCTTCTAAAAGAGAAATTTGAGTCGAAAGCTTTTGGTGAATTATTCCTCGTTGACCCTGTTGACTTTCTTGCTCTTAAACGGGTGCGTCGGTTCTGCGAACTCCATAGTGTCGAGATGAAGGTGGCAGACTCGCCAAGCTTTCTCACCCCACTGGATTGGGCGAACGACCACTTCGGTTCGAGAAAGCGGCCTTTTATGGCTTCGTTTTATGAGGCACAGCGCAAGCGAATGGGAATCCTCCTTGATTCGGACGGAAAACCGACAGGCGGCCGTTGGAGTTTCGACGATGAAAACCGCAAGTCGATGCCCAAGCGGGGGCTTGATGTTCCTCCACGCATTGAGGCGGATCGAAACTCGTTTGTTAAGGAAGCTCTCGCTTACGTTGATTCCAATTTTCTAGAATACCCCGGAAGCGTAGAAAACTTCGTCTACGCCGTGGACCACGCAGGAGCTGAATCATGGCTGGAGTCGTTTCTTGCGCAACGCATGCAGCTGTTCGGGCCCTACGAAGACGCACTGGCTACCGACGACTCAATCCTCTTTCACAGCCAGTTGACTCCGATGATGAATATCGGGCTTCTAACACCTGATTTTGTTGTCAACCGAGTCCTCGAGTTCTCCGAAGCGAACGATATTCCCCTTAACTCGCTTGAGGGATTCATTCGTCAGGTGATCGGTTGGCGCGAATTCATTCGATTAATGTATCTGCGCCATGGCGTTGAAATGCGAAATGGAAATTTCTTTGACCATCAAAGACCGATCCCTGAATCGATGTGGAAGGCGACTACTGGTATTGCCCCTATGGATCTCGTGATTAAGCGGACCCTTGATACGGGGTATGCTCATCATATCGAGCGGCTAATGGTGCTCGGTAATTTTATGTTGCTGTGTCAGTATAAACCTGACGAAGTCTACAGTTGGTTTATGGAACTATTTATTGATGCGTATGACTGGGTCATGGTTCCAAACGTCTACGGTATGAGCCAGTTTTCCGACGGGGGAATTTTTACGACGAAGCCTTACATTTCGGGATCTAACTATTTGAGGAAGATGTCGGACTATCCGACGGGAGGTTGGACCTCTACGTGGGACGGTTTGTTTTGGAGTTTTGTGGGAACTCACCTTGAATTCTTTCGCAAGCAGTATCGACTGGGGATGCTGGTGCGGAACTGGGAGAAAATGGATGAGGACAAGAAGCAGGGGCATATTGACGCTGCTCAAGCATTTTTCTCTACTTGAGTGGTCGCGCGTAGATGTTTGACCAAGTGGATTGTCCCGCGGGAATCAAACGAATAGGGGAGTCCGAGGCCGGTGTCGTCAGGGTGAGCCAAGGTTGGTCGTTGAGCGTGACGATCAATTGCCCTGCTTCCCAGCGGGCTGTGATACGGTTCCATTGTCCCGTCTTTGCGAGAGACTCGTGGTCCAAATCTAGAGGGATATCTTTCCCGTAGAGCGAGAGAATGGGAGGGGTTTTAGAGTCAGGTGTGACCACGTCAACGATAAATTCATGAGGGCCTCTGAAGGTGGTCTCGCTAATGATTGGTAAAGCTTCGTGGGAGGCTGCGAGTTTCCAGTCATCCGCGCTCCAGCCGGAGGTTGGATGCCAACCCGATAGGTCGACACCCGTGTAGTAGCATCTGAATCCCCGGTCTGCGATGGCGATATGCTTGGGGCTGACCGGATTGTCTTGAAGTTCTTTAATCCGGATATTTCGGTAGTGAACGACTCCACCCTCGCTTTCTAGGCAGATGAATCCCTTGCGAGGGCTACAGTCCTGACCCTGGGTGACCATTTTTCCATTAACGGCGAGAGAGATATTACCATCCTGGCATTCTATTCGATAGTGGTTCCATTGGGGGCTCGGATAGGAGCGTCTTTCGGATGGGAAAGCTCGCTGCCCGCGGCTTTGACCTAGTGGGGTCATGGTGGCCCCATGAATGGGAAAGATATCCCCATGGCACGTATGGCTCTTGTTATCACCGTAGGCGTTTTCCAATACCTGAACTTCGATGCCACGAATAAACGGTTGGCCTCGTGCGGTGATGTCATCGGCCCACACGAAAATGCCAGCATTGCCTTTGGGGATGAGGTGGCGCCACTCTAATTCAAGGATAAAGTTTTGATACATTCGTTCCGTTCGAATTTCTCCAATCGGTTTGCCAGAGCAGACGAGGTAACCTTTTTCGTTAAAACTCCAAGTAGAGGGAGCGGTGTTAACTTCGACCCAGCCACTGAGATCTTTACCGTTGAATAGTGGGGAGAACCCTTCTTCGTCGGCCTCAAGCTGTAGGGAAAAGAACAGAAGGGTGCTAATTGCGAACCTGAGCATGGGTTTATTGGATTCCAAAAGTTTGCAGCTTGATACGGTAGAATCCAGTGCGGGCCGTAACGTAAAGTTCATTTCCGACCAGCAGGCAGTTGGCTGGCTTTTCTGGCGGGGTAAATCGGGCAAGTTCTTTACCTGAAGGCGCGAAGACTATGATGTCGGTCCACGTAACATAGATATTCCCGCCTGAATCGATGGTCATGCCATCGCTGCCAACATCGGCAAATTTGCGCTTGGGCCCAAGTTTGCCGGGGCCTTTGACACGGTAGGCCCAAATCGTTTCAACTCCAGGGTCGGCCACGTAGAGGGGATCCTGCCTTGGAGATAGTATAATTCCATTCGGCTTTGTCAGGTCGGAAGCAATTTGGGAAATGTCTCCCTTTTTGTTGACGTAGTAGACAGCCATGACGTCTTGCTCAAGATCGCCTCCGTCTTTGCCATATCTTGGATCCGTGAAGTAGAAGCCTCCGTGTTTGTCGATTACCACATCGTTGGGACTGTTGAGCTTTCCTTCTTTGTAGGTATCGGCGGCAACGCGAATGATCCCGTCAGCCCCAGTCAGGGTGACGCGACGATTGCCGCCCTCGCATGCAAGCAGACCTCCTTCCGGGGTGAAAAATAGCCCATTAGCCCGACCGGTCTCTTCACGGAATACTCTCGTCTCAAGCGTTTTTGGATCGAAGACGTGGGTGCGTGCGTTAGGAATATCGTTGAAGTAAATCTTACCATCGAGAGAAACAGCAGGTCCCTCCGTGAACTTAAAACCATCGGCGAGCTTCTCAAAGGTTGCGTTGTCTTCGATAATCGCAGGAGGGGCTGGCTGCTTCCCTACTTCGGGATGTTGTTTTGTTGCGTTGGGGTGCTCCGCGGTAATCCCGGTGAAAGCGAAAAACAGGATGACTATTAGGATCGGGGGCAGGTTCATGAGGTTTTTAGCATGAGAAAGGACCACCTTCTGGAAGCCTTCGCGAGGGGCTTATTCGCGCGATCAAAAGTGTGGTTCCATTTTCAAAAGATTAAACCGGGTTGACTGCACGTCTATTCCCTGTTGGGTCTAGTGTTGAACCCTGTTGAGTGGAGCGCTTCCACCGATGATGCAGCCTCCAGAAATTCCAGTTTCCGCAATCGCTGAACCGCTCACCGTGAGCGGGAAGTATTTTTGTGCAGGAGATGAGGTGTGCTTTGTGAAGGCGGTCACTTTTGGCCCTTTTCCGGCGGGAGCCTATCCGGACGAGGGGCGATCACAACTTCGAAAGATCCGTGAGGAACTTGGCGCCAATGCGATTCGTCTTTATGAGATTCCAACGATCGATTTCATGCATGACTGTGCCCAACTTGGCATTCGTGTCTTCATCACCATTCCCTGGTCGCAGCATATTGATTTTATAAAAAATCGCAGCGCTCTGGTAGAAGCTGATCAGTTATTGATTGAAACCGTAAAGAAGTTCCGAGGGCATCCTGCTCTTGCAGGTTATTTTGTGGCGAATGAGATTGAGACGACGCTGGTTCGATGGATGAGACCTCAGCGCGTCGTTGAACAGATTGAGCGGATGATTTCACTGGGTAAGGCCAACGATCCAGATGCCCTGTTTGCCTACGCAAACTATCCAAGCACTGAGTATCTCTTTCCGTCCAACCAAGACTTTGTGGCGTTTAATCTTTATCTCGAAACTCCCGAGACTCTTGGCGCCTATCTTGCCAGGCTTCAAAATCTTGCCGGGAATCTTCCACTTTTGATTACGGAGTTTGGTTCGGATTCAAAATCCCATGGTGAGTTGACCCAGGCAGGGATGCTGGAGTGGCACCTGGAAGAAGTGCTCCGGGCTGGAGTGGCGGGGACGACTATTTTTGCATGGAGTGATTTGTGGTGCCGAGGCGGCAAAGAAATCCTCGGCTGGGACTTTGGATTGAATCGGAGAGACCATTCATCAAAACCCTCTCTTGAAGTCGTTCGCGAGAAGTGGGCTCTTTTGGAGCGGCCGGGCGATGAGATTGAAGGGGACCTGCTCCCCTCGGTATCAGTTGTGGTTTGCACCTATCGGGGTAGTGCCACTCTGGTGGAGTGCCTAGATTCACTCCAACAGCTTCACTATCCAGACTATGAGGTCATCGTTGTGAATGATGGGGGCGATCAACGCGTGAAGGAAATTGTAAATGCTTATAATGGGGTTCAGCTGATTCAGATGCCACATCAGGGCCTGAGCGCGGCTCGTAATCGGGGTGCCGTTGAAGCGAATGGTGACATTATCGCCTACACAGATGACGATTGTATTGTGGATCGTGATTGGTTGAAGTGGATCGGGATCCAGTTTGTTCGTCGGCCCGAACTGGGTTGTGCTGGTGGTCCTAACATTCCTCCACGTCCAGAAAACCCGAAGCAGGCGGTGATTACGGCAGCTCCGGGTGGGCCGACTCACGTTCTCTTGGCTGATGATACTGCTGAGCATCTACCTGGCTGTAACTTGGCGGTGAGGAAAGAGGTGTTTGATGCGGTTGGTGGATTTAATGAACGGTTTTGGACAGCCGGCGATGACGTGGATTTTTGTTGGCGAGTGTTGGATGCTGGGTTTGATCTGGGATTTCATCCCGCAGCTTTTGTCTGGCACCATCGGCGATTTTCGATGCGTGCTTTTTTCGGACAGCAGATTGGCTACGGACGGGCTGAAGCCATGCTGATCCCGCTGCACCGGGGACGCTTCGGTGATTCTGGAAAAGCAGTGTGGAAAGGTTGCGTTTATGATTCGGGCGCACCTGGTGGGCAGACCGCTTACCATGGTCGCTATGGTTACGGGCTTTTCCAGTTGGTCTACCCGGCTCCGAGTTCCGGGATTCGTGACCTTTGTCTTCACATTGGTTGGTGGTTTGGTATAGCTGCTTCAGTTTTTGGTAGCTGGTTCTGGTGGCCTTTCTCCTTGGTGGCAGCATCGATGCTGATCATGACGTGTGCGGAGTCAAAGCATCGTGCTTGGAGGGCAAGACTCGAGTTGGCTTATGATTCACCCGCAGCACGTTGTTGGCTCGCCTCGATGTTTCTGATGCAGGGCGCTATTCGGAGCGGAGCGCGATTGAAATTTGGTTGGCGCAGGTTGAATTTGGTAGCCGGTGTGGGAGAGGCCCTTCAAATTTTCGGTCGAAAGCTGATGTCCGGGTGGTGGAAGCTTGGGGTTGAGCGATCCTTCTGGAGTGAAGAGGGGATTGGCCGTGATCAATTGTTGGAGGCGGTCCTCAATTCATTCCCTGGCGCTTGCGACGATGAAACCGGTAAGACTGACATAATCGTGAAGGATAGTCTCCTCTGGAACTGGGCAGTGGTTACGGTAACAGAATTTCATGGCGACGAGAAGCAGTTGACGAGGCTGCGACTGCTGGCCAGACCCAAGCCGGTCACGCGGCTCGTGACTTTGCTGCTGATCTTGCTCGTGCCGATGGCAATTATTTCCGGGATTTCTGGCGAAGTGAACACCCTTGTCACTTTGATTGGGGTATACTTGTTAGGAGAAATATCGGCGAGACTTTACATGCGACTGAATCGTCCCCGCTTCAGTGAGTTGGCGAAGTCTCTTGGGTTGAAGCCCGCCTAGCCTGCCTCTCCCATTACCGATAGAGTAATGTGGCGAGTGTGAGGGGCGCGTCGGTGTTCGAAAAGGAAGATGCCTTGCCATGTGCCGAGCACAAGGTTGCCGTTGTGAATCGGAATGACCTCACTGGTGCGGGTGAGGGCCATGCGCAGGTGGCTAGGACTATCGTCCGGGCCCTCATAGGTGTGGACGAGGTAAGGGAGGTCTTCCGGAACGAGGTGATCGAAGAAGGAATGGAGATCGGTGCGCGCTTCGGGATCGGCATTCTCCATGATCACAAGGCTGGCACTGGTGTGCTGAACAAAAACTGTGACCTGACCGTTGATGATGCCAGTTTCGTGAACAAAATCCCGTATTTTCCCCGTGATTTCGTAGGTTCCTTTGCCGTTTGAACTGACAGAAAATTGTTGGGAACGGGCCTGAAAGGGCATGTCTTAGGCATAGTCTAAATGTCTGTGGGAACAAGTGGAAATCAGGCCTCGGGTAAAAGATAGCAAATCGCTTCTCGATTATTACGGACAAGAAGGAAGCGGCCCGCTACTGCAGGAGCGTTCCATGTCATACTGGAGAGGGCATTATCGATACGGCCGGTCTCGGTAAATCCCTTGGGCGTCAATTGACCAATCACGATCGCACCCTTTTCGGTTTGGATGAGAAGGTGGTTTCCGAAAAGAAGCTGTTGGCCGAAACCGTATTTCTCCCCTTTCCATACAATGCTTCCGTCGGCGAGATCGATACAAGCGAGGCGGCCCTCGTCGAGCCCGTAGGCATAACCACCGATGATGGCTGCCGAGCTGAACTTAGTCTTGAGGCGGGTGGAATTCCAAGCTCTCTCAACCGACCAGTCTCTCCCTTTTTTTGATAGCTTGAGGAGCGGACTGCCCATGCCGTACGATGCGGTGAGAAGCAGACCAGCGTCGCCGATTTTGTTTGGCTGCCCGACTCGTGGGAAGTTCCCTGGCCAGTTGTAGGTCCAAAGTGCTACTCCCGTGGAAGGATTATGACCGGTAACGTTTTTCAGGTTCACACAGATGATCTGTGGAATTCCAAAATACTCAATGATTCTGGCGGAGCTGTAGCTGGCCCCGAGGCCGTCGTACGTCCATACAGTCTTCCCGGATTCCAGGTTGAAGGCGATCAGGTTGGTTCCGGCATTTTTGGAGCTGGCGACCACTACAGTTCCCTGATCTTTAAGGATCAAAGGCGAGTTTGCGAGGCCCCAGTCGTGATTGACTCCTTCGAATTCCTCTATCACTTGCCGTGACCAGACCTCTTGGCCCGTTTCAAGATCGAGACAGTTCAGGATACCAGTAGCACCGAGTGAATAAACTTTGCCTTCGTGAATGGTAGGGGTGGAGCGGGGTCCTTCGCCCCCCATAGAGGCCATTGGGGTATCGGTTTTGGTAAGGAGCAGACGAACGTCCTTGTTCTGATGACGCCAGAGGGTTTCTCCGGTAAAGAGATCGAGGCAAGTGACGGTTTCGTCTTCGCCGATTTGTTCCTGAGTGACTGACCGTTTTCCTGACACAGAAAAGCTCGACCAGCCGGCCCCGACTGGTCGCCTCCAGACTTCGAGGGGAGGGTGTTGAGCCCAGTCAGTGTTGAATTCTGCTTCCGGCCACATTCCGTTGCGCTCAGGTCCAAAGATTTGATTGAGGTTGCGAACCGCGCCCTTAAGCCTCTCGGGCGAAATGCCGCCATCGTTATGGGGGGGCTTAAGCCTCTCAACCGAGTTCTCTTCGCTTTGCCATGCCCATGAGAAGCGAGGGAATGACGAGCCGGAAGTTGACCCTTCGTATCTGAGTAATCGTGATAGCACTAGGGCGATAATGACGATGCTTACCAAACCCATTCCGAGGTTGAGTGCGCGACGTTTGAAAGTTTTTTTCCCAAACCCGAGATACCAGAAACTCAGTAATAGCATCCAGACGATGGAAGCAGGCACGAAAAACCAGTTGGAATAGGTCATTCCTTGAGCGCTGACCGTGAAGTAGATCAGCGGCGCAAATAGAAGGATCAGCGCAAGGGAAATGAATCTGGTGGCTATCATTTAGAAGAGAGTCCAAAAATGCTACGACAAAACCTAGTCATGGGAGTCGCTACGAGCAGCGGGTTCGACACAAATTAAGAGTATTTTGTAATCTTCGCCCGGTAAATGTGAATTCGTTGGACCAAGGGTGTCAGAATTCCCTTGTCTCCGGCGGCTGATTTGCGATGTTGGTCCGAAGCATGCCAGAAGCGGTCAAAGGAAAGAAATCGGTGGCGGGAAGCGGGTTCCGCGTTCTCCTTTCGCTGGCCTGTGTCGTCTTGATTGTCACCGGCCTTAAAATGGCTTCGAGCCTTTTTATTCCAGTGATGATGGGGCTTTTCATCGCTCTGCTCTCAATGCCGATTCTTAATTGGTTGGATCGACATGGCCTCCCACGCCCATTGGCGGTTTTGATGACCGTTGTAATCGACTTGTTGATATTGGGAGGGATTGTATTTCTAACCTCGGGTGTTGTCGGTGATTTCAACGAGAAAAGCGGCGATTACACCGAACGCCTCCGTCGCCAAGCCGAGGAGTTTTCCGTGACGATGGATGAGCAATTGGTCCGTCTTGAACAATTTTGGAGAACAGCTGGTGGCGCCGGTGAAGTCGTGAACGGTGACGACGTCGAGAGCCCTGAGGCGGTCGGCGCCAAGCGTGGTGGTGAAGATGAAGAAGGGATGCTAGGAGCGTTTCGACCTACGATGACGTTTCGTGAATTGTTCAATCTTTACTGGGACTCTGGACGCGTCATGGAAACTCTGGGTGGATTCAATGTGGTTAATCGGTTCACGTCGCTTGCCTCGCAGACCTTCTTCGCGCTCATTGTGATGATCTTTGTTCTTGCTGAGTCAGGGAGTTACGCGCAAAAGATGCTCGAAGTTCTCAGGGTCAGAGGGCCTGATCTAACCCGCTTTCGATCGATCACCCAGGATATTCAGAAATACCTCGGGATAAAAACGGCGGCCAGCGCGGCGACGGGACTCTTGGCGACCTTGACGTGTGTGATTTTCAAGATCGACTTCCCCCTGCTATGGGGGGTACTGGCTTTTCTTTTTAACTATGTGCCGGCAATTGGATCTATTCTCGCAGGGATTCCTCCTGTTCTTCTCGGATTAATTCTCCATGGCTTTTGGCCCGCTCTTGGGGTGATGGCTTGCTACCTCATCATCAATGTGACGATCGGAAATTTCCTGGAGCCAATGCTGTTAGGAGAGCGATTTGGAATATCGACTGTCATCGTGATTTTGTCGGTATTGTTTTGGGGTTTTGTCTGGGGTCCCGTAGGCATGTTGCTTGCAGTGCCTCTGACGATGCTTGTGAAGGTAATGCTGGATAACAGCTCTGACCTTTGCTGGATCTCTGCACTGATGGGGAAAAACACCCCCGACGGTGGCGACGGTGGCGACGGTGGCGACGAGCTTAAAGAATCAAATTCGACAGGTCTTGACGTAACTGAGGCTACTTCGGCAGGCTAGTGTCACTATGACGTTCTCGAGTAACATCGTTGGCTCAGTGGTGGCGTTGTTCTGGTTTGTATCTGCTATAGCGCAGGAGGAGCCGCCGAGTTCGGCTCCGCTTGGCCTACTTTTCGAGCGGCTCGACCAGAATGAAGACGGGCTGGTGATCAAGTCTGAGTTGGAAGCACAAGGGCGAAAGACAGAGTGGCTAACTTCTGCTGATACTGATTCCGATGGCGCATTAACGAGGGGCGAGTTGGCATCATTTTTCAAAAGGAGAAAGCAGAACGCAGCAGCTGCTGCCAAGGCTCTGGTTTATGATTTTCCGGAAGGTGCGCCGGTCACTGAAGCTTCATGTCGTGCCGCTTCAGAATATTCTGCCGAGCAAAATGGGTTTTCTACTTTGGTGATGATCGAGGGACAGATCGTGTTTGAGCAATATGACCAAGGGTGGGATCCGGCAAAATCAAATCGTCTCGCCAGTGGTACGAAAAGCTTCTCCGGAGTGATTCTAGCCGTCGCCGTGAAAGATGGATTACTCACGCTGGATGATCGGGTTTCGGAAACGATTAAAGAGTGGCAGGGAAGGGAAGGGCTTGAGTCGATTACGATTAGGCAGTTGTTGAGTCTGACTAGCGGAATGAACCCGGGCGAAGTTGGAGTGGTTCCTAGTTATGAAACCGCCGTGGTATTCGGGAAAGACGAAAAGTTTGAGGCGGAGCCGGGTGCCAAGTTTGCTTATGGCCCTCGACCATTTCAGATATTTGGAGAGATTGTTACCCGAAAGCTTTTCGCGAGTGATGAACTGGAATTTCCTGATCCATTGGCCTACCTAGAGAACAGAGTGCTCGATCCAATCGAGATGACCTATGCCCATTGGAGGCGTGATGAAAATGGGATGCCAAAACTTCCTTCCGGAGCGTTTTTCACAGCAAGGGAGTGGGCCAAGTTCGGAGAGTTGCTCCGCAATGAAGGACTGCACGTTGGAGAGGTGCTCTTTGATCAGGAAACGTTTCGTCAGTGCCTTGAGGGTTCGGAAACCTTTCGAGGTTACGGTCTCACGTTCTGGTTGCTTGATGCCCAGCCTAGTCGTTTAAAAGGTAGGCCCTGGCTCAAGGGAGGTTATATGGCAGCGGGAGCTGGCAAGCAGCGTCTCTACGTTCTTCCGGCTGCTGGAGCGGTGGTCGTCAGGCAGGGAGAAAGTAAAAAAGATTTCGATGATATCAAGATGCTAGATCGACTGCTCGACACAAGCGCTCCTTCGGAGCCGAAGGAAACGAAGGAAGGGCACCCGAAGGCAAACGAGCCTGTAAAGGAGGAAAAAGATTCAGACTTTATCGGAATGTCGGTCGAGGGCGGTGATGCTCTCGCCAAGAAAAGGGGGCTCACAAGTCGTATTATCGAGATCGATGGCGAAACGCGTTTGGTGACAACAGACTATCGTGAGGACCGAGTGAATTTCACGATTTCTGACAGCAAGATCAGTAAAGTCACTCGAGGTTGATTCAAATTTCCATTCCCACTAGAGCCTTGGAAGCTGAGTTCAAATTTTGGAGACCCAGAGTGGGAACAGAGTTTTAAAGCAGGCGAAGTTTTCGCGTGACAATTCTGTCGCCGTTGCTTTGGTCCGTGGGGAACATGATCATTCCCATTTCCGATCTGACGGAGCCATTTTATGAGGGGTCGGTGCAACGTCTTTTCGCTGTGCCAGAAAATAGTGCCGTGATGGTGACCCAGACAACGTCGCGAGGGTCTGTCTTTGATGTAGGTGCTCTTTTTGAAATCTCCGGAAGTGACGTTAATCGAGGGCTTTTCCGCCACGTTCTCTACTCGTCAATGTCGGATCCGAAAGTCTGGCAGCGAGTAAGGGTTGCCATTGAATCGGAGGATGACCTTGAAGCTGACTTCAAAAGAGACCTGCTTTCAGGAATTCTTGAGGAGGCCTGTGAAACGGGGATGAAAACTCATCATGAAGGAATGCTCGATGCGGTCTCTGGCAGCTTGGTAAAGGGCAAAGTACCGGATAACCCGAGCGCTTTCAATGTGGTCCGTAAATACCAGATTCTCAAGCCAACCCGCTCGGATTTCCTCGGTGCCCACTTGTTCGATTACTCGCAGTTCCCTCACGAGGACGGCTTCGTAGTTCCGCTCGAATACATCGTTCGATTCGGTATCACCAGTGCGAGTTCGGTGTATCGCAGATACGAGGCGATGGATGATCAGGCAAAGAAGTCATTCGAGCAGGAACTGGGAGCGACCCGCCCCCTGCAAGCTTGGCAATACCTCGAGAAGCCAGTTGGAGATTTTACAAGTAAGTTCGAACCTGAGGACCGCATGGTTAGCAAGCAGGAGGCATTCGCTATGAGTGGGCTGTCTGGACAGCATTTCGTTGACAGCGGGAAGCTGGCTATCCTCGGCGCGTGGGCGGTGCGCCAGCTTGTCGAAGAAATCGGGCTGCTGATGTGGGATATTAAGTGGGAATTTGCCAAGGACGGCGACGATCTCGTTTTCGTCGATACGATTGATACTGACTCGTTCCGCGCAACGATGTTCATCGATTTTGAAGGCGAGCGATTCGTCAATCACTACAATAAACAGGCAATGCGTGATTACTTCACGCTTCTCCACGGGGACTGGATTGCAGACATCAAAGCTGCCAAGGAACAGGGCCAACTGGAAGGAGTCGCGTTCACGGAGATTCTTGAAGAGGGGCAGAGGTCCGGCGAATACGCCGCCACCCCGGAAGTTGCGGCTGATTTTCTCAACATCCAGGAGCGCAAAATGACCGCGATTCGCGAGTATATGCTGGGCCTGGCCAATGCGGAGAATGTGAAAGGGCGACTCCAAGAAACGGGGCACGAGGAGATTGAATTCTACCGGGATCGGGGCGCATTGGACGGATTCCGGAAAATAAACGGCATCAGTTAACTAACTGCGGTTGACTCGACACGAATACGGCCTAGAAAGAGAGGAACTCGACATAGAAAATCCAGATTTCACCGATGCGGGAGACATTTGAAATCAGCGACCGGTTTATTGAGGCCGGAGACGCCAATGAATTATTATACGAGCCTCTGAGAGGGGACTTGAGCTTCCGGAGAACTCGTCGTTATGAGATCGATTTCGAGGGCGAGGAGAATAACCTTGTGTCTTTCGTCGAAAAGACCTTGAAAGATTCGATCAGTCAGGAACTCAACAGAGGTGAAGATTCCGCCTTTGAGTCTTTCGTTTTCGCTCTGGAATATGGGATGAAGCCTGGAGCTCTAGACCTCGAGAAAGAAGCTATCCTGAGCTACCATCGTGGGATTGAAAATCCCGGTTTTGAATTGAAAGAACTTAACATCCGGCAGCGCATCTATTTATTTGGTGATGGCGCGAATGAATCGGACCGATTCATTCGTGACATCTGCAACTACGCTATCCACAACTGGAGCGTCATCCCAGGCGAGAAGTAACATGTCTGAAACTGAATCTATTCTTGACCAGATTGCGGAGGCTCCAGCGGACCACTACCGGACTCTCAAGATATCCGATCTCGACGGAGAGAGGCTTCTGGAACTCAGTCAGTTCATGCACCTCTCGCTCTCCAAGGAGGACATGTTGGCTGTTCGGGAGATCTACAGAGACTGGAACAGAGAGCCCACAGATGTGGAATTGGAGGTAATAGCCCAGACATGGAGTGAGCACTGTAAGCACCGGATTTTTGGAGCTGACATTGAGCACGAGACGAACGGTAAAAAAGAGACGGTTAAGTCTCTTTTTAAGACCTACATCTATGACGTCTCGAATCGTATTTTTGATCGCAAACCGGGCTTTGTTCTTTCTGCTTTTCATGACAATGCTGGTTTTATCAAGCTCGACGAAAAACTTGCCATTTGTCTGAAGGCGGAAACTCACAATCATCCCAGCGCTATCGAGCCTTACGCTGGTGCCAACACTGGTATTGGTGGGGTTGTTCGTGATATTTTAGGAGCGGGTAAGGGGGCCAAACCAATTGCCTCTCTGGACGTCTTCTGTTTTGGTGCGCCAGATACGACGATGGACAACATTAAAGCGGAGGACGTGCTCCATCCGCTTGGGATCATGCGAGGCGTGGTGAGAGGGGTTCGTGACTACGGGAACCGCATGGGTATTCCGACAGTGAGCGGTGCGATTCAGTTCGATAACTCCTACATATACAACCCGCTCGTCTATTGCGGCACAGCAGGTTCGATTCCCATCAAGTATATTGACAAGGAAGTTGGGGCTGGGATGAAAGTGATTGCTGTGGGCGGGCGCACGGGGCGCGACGGGCTCCACGGGGCGACTTTTTCTTCAGCCGCCCTTGATACCGAAAGCCACGAATCGGATCAACAGGCAGTTCAGATTGGCAATCCGATCGAAGAAAAGAAAGCCGCTGACTTTGTCCTAGCGGCTCGCGATGCCGATTTGATTGAGTTTATCACTGACTGCGGTGCGGGTGGTTACTCCAGCGCTGCTGGCGAAATGTTGGAAGAATGCGGTGGCACGATCAATCTCGACAATGTGACCCTGAAAGAACCTGGCATGGTAAGTTGGGAAATCTTCATCAGTGAGAGCCAGGAGCGAATGGTATTGGCTGTCAAAGAAGAGTCGATGCAGGAGTTGCAAAGGTTAGCCGACCTTTACGAAACGGAGTTGATCGTTTTGGGTGACGCCGATGGTTCTGGTATTTTAAAAGTGACTCACCACGGCGAGACGGTTTGCCAGTTGGATTGCTCGAAGCTGCACACGGCCCCGACGCGTTGCCTCAGCGCCAAGTGGGAGTTGAAGACAAAGTCAGTTGATGCCCCAGCGGTCGATAACGGAGGAAAGGACTTGAGGGCCCTGCTCTCTGATTTTGCCGTCGTTTCAAGGGAGCCTATCATTCGTGAATACGATCATGAGGTGCAGGGTAACACGATTTTGAAGCCGCTTGCAGGGGCCAGTGGTGATGCCCCGCAGGACGCCTCTGTGATGCGCATCAGCGGGAGTGAACGTCTCATGTCGATGAGTGTCTCCATCCTGCCTGAGTGGGGGAAGACTGATCCCTACGCTATGGGAACTGCCTGTGTTGATGAGTGTATCCGTCAGATGGTAGCCTCAGGTGCCGATCCGGATCGTCTCGCTATTCTCGATAACTTTTGCATGGGTAATCCTGATGCCGAAGAGGAGCTTGGTGCCCTTGTCGAGACGGTTAAGGGAATTGCCGCCGCAGCCGAGGTTTATGGCGCCCCTTTCGTTTCCGGAAAAGATTCTTTCTATAATTATTTCGAGACCGAAGAGGGCCCAGTTTCCATTCCTGTAACCATTCTGATCAGTGGCATGGGTATCGTTGAGGACGTTTCCCACGTGACGGGCAGTTCACTGCGCAGGGAGGACAGCCTCATCGCCGTGATCGGTTCCACAGAGTCTGATCTCGGTGGTTCGGTCTATGCCCGCCAAAAAGGTCTAGCAAATGCGACCGTTCCCGGAACGGACATGGATGCGGCGATGGATCTCTATCGTAGCTACTACGAAGCAGTGAAGCAGGGTCTCATTCTTTCAGCTCATGATGTCAGTGAAGGAGGGCTCGCTGTAACCTTGGCAGAGGCCGCGTTTTCCGGAAAAGCTGGGCTTGAGATCGATCTGAGTTCTTTGCCAACCGGCGAAGACGTATCCGTCGCTGCTATGTTGTTTGGTGAGTCGCCATCCCGGCTCGTAGTTGAAATTGCTCCCGAAAACCTTGAGAGAGTGGCGGCAGTCTTCGGAGAACAATCTTTTGCTCCGCTTGGCCGTGCGGCTGGTGAGCACTCCAATCTGAAAGTGACTCGGGGCGCTGACGTCCTGATCGATGAACCACTCGACGAACTTAAATCGCTATGGAAGAACGGCCTCGCGCATTATTACTAAAATTTCCCGGTACCAACTGTGACGAAGAGACGGCTCGTGCGCTTCAGGTGGTTGGTTTCAGCACTGAGATCGTTCCGATTTCTGCATTGACTACCGAAACTCTTGATGGCGTGAGTTTGGTGATGTTGTCTGGCGGCTTTAGTTACGGGGACTACGTGATGTCCGGCCGACTGGCTAGGCTTGTGACTGAGCAGAAGATCGACGCTGGTCTGAGAGAGTTTCGTGACAACGGTGGCTACCTCTTGGGTATTTGTAATGGTTTTCAAATCCTGACTCAGCTTGGTTTGCTTCCGGAGGGAAGTCTGGTCGAAAACACCAGTGGTCGTTTCCAGTGCCAATGGGTCAAGATGAAGAAGCAGGCTGACAGCCCGTTCTTGTCACTCCTGCCGGACGAATTTGAATTTCCTATGGCCCATGCGGAAGGGCGCTTCGTCACGATGAGTGCGGAAGATGCTCGGAGGTATCGCGAAAATGGCGCTGCTGCGGTGACCTACGATCATGATGTGAACGGAAGTTTTGAACAAATCGCAGGATTACAGGACGAAACCGGTCGAGTTTTCGGCATGATGCCTCACCCCGAGAGATTTCTTTATCGCGAAGACCATTATGACCCTGATTGGAAAAATTCCGCCCCCGATTCTGCAGGATCGGGCAAAGAAAAGTGGGGGAGTGGTTATTATCTCTTTCGCTCACTTTACGAATCTGTTACATCCTCCAACTGAATGAGCGGTGAATTCACCTACAAGGGAGCTGGAGTCGATATTGAAGAAGCGGCCGCTCTGGTCGGCGATATCGGAGAACTGAGACGTCAAACCGAGGCGAAGCGTTCACTGATGCAGTCGTTTGGACTGTTTGCGGCGAGTTATGACCTCAGTGATTACAAAGAGCCGGTTATCGTCACTGGTTGTGACGGAGTCGGAACGAAACTTGATCTGTTACTGCAACATGACCAACTGGAAATTGCGGGCAAAGATCTTGTTGCTATGAGCGTAAACGACATCCTTACCACAGGTGGGGATCCCCTGCTTTTTCTGGATTACATTGGGGTGGGTCGAATCGACAAGACTAAGATTAAGCGCCTCATTTCTGGGATGGCTGAATATCTGGCTGATTGCGACTGCATCCTTGCCGGCGGGGAGACAGCCGAGATGCCGGGTATTGTTCCTGATGGAATGATTGAGTTGAGTGGGTTCTGCGTTGGTGCGGCTGAAAAACCGAAGCTGATTGATCCTTCCCGAATTGGGGTAGGAGACAAGCTAATTGGCTACCCTTCTGACGGATTTCATGCAAATGGCTGGAGTCTAATTCGTAAGATTATCTCTGCCAATCCAGGTCTAATTGAAGATAACGAGTGGGAGCAGTTTCTGGCCCCTACGCGCCTTTATCACGATGTCGTCGCTGGCCTTCGTGAGAAGCAACTCGACGTTCGTGCCATGGCGCATAATACGGGAGGTGGGCTTCCTGAAAACCTAGAACGATTGCTTGGCGATAAAGGCGCCGATATCACGATTCCACGTTGGGAAGTTGGCGCGGTTGGCAAGGTGCTGTCTTTCGTTGAAGACGCCGAGGCAATTAAAACTTTCAATATGGGTTGGGGTTGGATCGTGATCGTTCCCGCCGATCAGTCTGAAGCTGCTGCTTCAATTCAGGAGGGTGCCCTTGTTATTGGTGAGGTCGATGGCAGTGGAACTGTGAAAGTTGAGATCTCCAACTGACTTTGATCTTTCTTTTTCATGAGTGACCCGATTCATCACGAGTGCGGTCTGGCCTTTGTGAGGCTGAAAAAAGACCTTGCCTGGTATAAAGACAAATACGGTACCTGTTTGTGGGGATTTCAACGCCTCTACCTCCTCATGGAGAAGCAGCACAACCGTGGTCAGGATGGAGTGGGCGTTGGCTGCGTGAAACTAGACATGCCTCTCGGGCAACCTTACCTCTTTCGCAAGCGCAACGCACAACGCGATTCCTTGATCAAAGTGATGGAGGAACAGTTCAAGACCTTGAGTAAGCGCAAGCGTAAGGGATTACTTGATCCGGATGATCCGGTTTCATTCAAAAATAATTTTGATTTTGGAGGGGAGATCCTTTTAGGGCATCTTCGCTACGGAACTTCAGGTAGTTTTGGAGCCGGAGGGTGCCATCCATACGTGCGCCGTACGAATTATCCGACCAAGACCCTTATGGTGCTGGGTAACTTCAACATGACAAATGCGCGTGACCTCAATCATCACCTGATTGATCGCGGACAGCACCCGGTTTTTGACACTGATACACAGACGGTGCTGGAGGAGATCGGCTATCACATGGATGAAGCGCACGATGCGATTTATCGAAAAGAGCGCGATAAGGGGACGGAAGGGCGCGAAATTCCCAGAATCATTTCTGATGACATGGATATCGTGCGGATTCTCAACAAGTGCGCCGATAAGTGGGACGGGGGGTATGCGATTGCGGGCGCAACCGGCAATGGCGTTGGTTTTGTTCTCCGTGATCCCAACGGAATCCGTCCGTGCCACTATTACGAGGACGATGAGGTAATCGCATTTGCCAGCGAGCGGGTGCCGTTAATGACGGTTTTTAATGCGGAATCAGGAGCTATCGAAGAACTACCGCGTGGTCATGTTGGAGTCGTCAACCAATCGGGAGAGTTGAGTATTAAGCCTTACACTCAAGATCGTGAAAAACGTTCTTGTTCGTTTGAGCGCATCTATTTCTCTCGGGGGAATGACCCTGCCATTTACAGGGAAAGGATGCAGTTGGGCGCCAATCTTGTCCCGCAGATTTTCGAGCGGATTGAAGATGACTTCGACAAGACAATCTTCAGTTTTATTCCGAATACTGCTGAGATCGCCTATCATGGCATGATGGACGGACTGAGGAAATTCCGTCGTGAGCAGGTCCGTAAACAATTAATTGCCGAACTTGAGGAAGGAACGCTCAGTGAAGAGGGAATCGATAAATTGATTCTACAAAGCTGGCCGCGAGGCGAAAAGATTGCACACAAGGATATCAAGCTTCGGACATTTATCGCTCAGGAGAAAGGGCGCGACCAGATGGTCTCTCATGTCTATGACGTGACTTACGATCAGATGGGACCGGATGAAACACTCGTAGTGATTGATGATTCGATCGTGAGAGGAACGACTCTGAAAGATTCCATCATCAAGATCCTGTCGCGTCTCAACCCGAAAAAAATAGTGGTTGCATCGACCGCACCGCAGATTCGATACCCGGATTGTTATGGTATCGATATGTCGCACCTCGGAAAGTTTATCGTTTTTCAGGCCGCAGTGAATCTTCTGGAACGATCGGGAAGGCGAAATCTCTTAACCGATGTTTACTATCGATGCCGAGAGGAGTTGAAGAAACCGGTCGATGAGATGACCAATCCAGTTAAGTTGGTCTACGAACCTTTTACCGATGAAGATCTCTCTGCTGAGATCAGCCGAATGGTGACCCCTGAGGGGATCGGTTGGAAAGGGGAGGTTGAGGTAATTTATCAAACGGTTGCGTCGATGCATGATGCTATCCCTGTTCACAACGGTGATTGGTATTTCACGGGAGATTACCCAACACCGGGAGGATACAAGGTGGTGAATCAGGCTTTTGTCGGTTTCATGGACAAAACCGGCGAACGGCCGTACGACGTTCTGCTCTAGGAGCGCCTCGTGATTGGGAAAACTACCGACATCGTAAAGTTTTTGCTGGTATTGAGACGGAATCTCAGTATCAATACAGGGTCATGATTATGAAAGCAGTCGGTAAACCTGTCTTTGGTAACGCTAAAGAAACTCAAATCTGGGCCTGGGGCAGCGTTCCCGGGGGCGAAGATGATGAAAGTCTTGAGCTCGTTCCGGGTCAGACAGTGTTTGTCATGGTGCAGAGCGGTGCTGTTATCATTGGGCCGGAGACGGGTTCTCTTTCGCGAATTGAGGCCGGCCAGATGGCTATTTTAAACTCTCAGGAAGAGAACTCCGTGGTTCTCACCGAGAAGCATACCGAGCTTCTCCTTGTTGGTATGAGCCGCGAACTACTTGGTTCCATGATGACTCCTTTCCGCCCTGGCTTGAATCAGCAGATGCGCCGAATCGTCTTCGAAGGATCCCAGAGTGACATTTTCGAGCGTTCCCTGAGCCGTGTGTTGGTCGAGCGGGTGATTCCAGCATTCACCAACCCGATAGTCTCGGGAGCAGCTCGCTCTTTCTGGTATGAGAGTCAGGTCAAAGAATTGATTGCCCTTGCCTGTTTTGCTCCTGCGGAGGGTGAAGATGAATTCTTCTGTTCTCGCCAGAAGAGATTATCGATGGCGAGGGTGGCAAAGGCCAAGTCATATCTTAAAAAGCACGTCGACGAGCCGCTTGATCTCCAGAGCCTTGCGAAAGTGGTGGGATGTAGTCCTTTTTATCTCAGCCGGACGTTCTCCGCTACTGTGAGCATGACCATCAGTCAGTATGTTCGAAAGCTTCGCATTGAGGCTGCTGCTGAATTGATCGTCAGCGGTAAGTATAACATCAGCGAAGCGGCTGTAGAAGTTGGTTACCAGAGTCTGAGTCACTTTAGCAAGGCTTTCCAGCAGGTTAAGGGGTGCCTGCCATCCAAGTATGAGGTGGCTTGAGTGTGCCGTAATTTTCTGAGCGATTGCCGCGATCTGGTGGAGGTGTTTTGCCTTTTCGCAACTTGGCGGCAGACCCCACAAGGAGTCGCGAGCGCCAGTGGCGAGTCCCGTTATCCTCTACCATGACAATCTCCAACTTTGATTCGCGTTTGAAGGGCACATTTAGCGTCCCTTCCCATCGCGTGGTCTTGGTCAAAAAGTTGGAACGAGAGCTTCGAGAGCGTCGACAGCAGAAAGCGAGGCGCCGAAAGCCAGTCTAGATTGAGAACTTTGGTTCCAAGGGTGAAGGTTTTTTTCACTGAAGCGGGAATCGACAGGACATCAACTCGATCACGATCTTTTTTTTCCCTTGGCTGGAAATTTGTCCAAACGTGCCTACGATTGATCATCCCGGTTGCTGTGTGAACGCAGCAGCAGGTTGTTAAACCAAGCACCATTTCTTACCCATGAAAGTCCTCGTCGTCGGAAAAGGCGGTCGCGAACACGCGATCATAACGGCTCTTCACGAATCTCCTACTGAAACGGAGATCTATACCTTCCCTGGATCGGATGCGATCTTCAAGCTGGCTAAGCCGGTGGAGGCTGATGGAGTTGCTTCGCTGGTCGCTAAGATGAAGGAGCTCAAGATCGATCTCTGTGTTGCGGGTGAAGAGAGCTACCTTGTCAAGGATGAGGGGCTTGCGAATGCGTGTGCTGCCGCCGGAATTCCCTGCTGGGGGCCGCCGAAGGAAGCAGCGCAGCTCGAAGCAAGTAAAGAGTTTGCGAAGGAGTTTATGGTCCGGCAGTCCATTCCAACTGGTGGTTATTCATCGGTGGAAACCGTGGAAGAGGCGCGTCGAGCTATCGGAGGTCAGTATCCCACCGTCCTTAAATTCGACGGTTTGGCAGCTGGCAAAGGAGTGGCGGTTTGTTCAAATGAGGAGGATGCCGAGGCTTTTCTCGATGAAGTTCTAGGTCATCGAAAGTTTGGAGGAGGGCGCTTGCTCGTGGAAGAATATCTTGAAGGACCCGAGATCTCGATTTTCGCATCAGTGGTGGATGGGGCCTACCAAATCCTTGCGCCTGCGCGCGACTACAAGCGAATTTATGACGCGGACGAAGGGCCTAATACTGGGGGTATGGGAGCTGTCAGTTCACTCGAAATGTTTGAAGGAGATCTTCGTAAAGTGATCGACGAGAGGATCGTGCAACCGACTGTTGAAGGCCTGCAGAATGAGGGGCTGCCCTATCGCGGATTTCTCTATTTTGGTCTGATGTTGACCGCGCAGGGGCCAAAGGTCATCGAGTATAATTGTCGTTTTGGAGATCCTGAAGCTGAGGCAGTCCTGCCAATGGTAGTAGGTGACTTCGCTGCTCACGTGTTCGAAGGAGCAAAGGGCGTTTTGAATCCCGACCTGATTACTTTCAAAAGTGGATGGAGTATTTGCCTCGTCTCCGCCTCTGCGAGTTACCCTGCTGGTTCCCGCAGTGGTGATGTAATCTCAGGATTGGAAAAGGTGAGCGACGCGCGGGTTTTTCATGCGGGGACGAAGCTCAATGACTCTGGTCAGTTCGAAACCGCAGGTGGCCGCGTTCTCGTGATTGTAGCCGACGGGAGCACTCGGGAGGGGGCGGTTGCGAATGTTTATCGTGAAAGCGACAAGGTAACTTTTGACGGAATGCAGCGACGCACAGATATCGGAACCCGAAATTTTTGATAGCGCTTTGGGGATTTGTGACTAGAAGTAGTGTAGTGCCGGATGAACTGGCACTTGACCCTGGGTCAAAACTTCCCCGTTTCTTCGGCAGCACTACTTGAGTGATACACCTGACATCACCACCGAAGAGATCCTCACTTCGCAAGGAATTGAGGATTCGATAGCTGTTTTAGCGGCCGAAATTGTGTCGCGTTGCGGAGATCAGAATCTAGCCTTTGTTGGGGTTTACACCCGCGGCGTGACATTAGCGCGACGAGTTGCTGATGTTCTCGCGGCCAAGGGAAAAGACTGTTCTGTGGGAACTTTAGACATCTCTCTCTACAGGGACGATTTTGATAATCGCGGGCGTGATCTGCCGAAGCTGAACAGTTCGAATGTTCCCTTCGAACTCGAGGGTACACGGGTTATTTTATTCGATGAAGTAATTTTCACGGGCCGCACGGTCAGAGCTGCACTTGATGCATTGGCTGATTACGGCCGGCCTTCCAAGATAGAGCTTGCTGTTCTGATCGATCGCGGGCATCGGGAGATACCGGTGCAGCCGGATTACATCGGGCGAAAGCTTGAAACAGAATTGTGCCAATACGTGAAAGTTCGATTTCTGGAAGATGACAAAAAAGAGGGAGTCTTCTTGGTGACCGAGAAATGAGTGATTTAACGCCGCGAAAAGATCTTCTCGATATTGCAAGCCTCTCACTTGAGGAGATAGAGTATATATTTGAGAACGCCGCGCCGTTTAAGCAACTCTTCCAGCGATCTGTCAAAAAAGTTCCGACCCTGCGAGGTAAAACAGTTCTGAATCTCTTCTATGAGCCTTCTACCCGGACCAGTTCTTCATTCGAGGTTGCGGCGAGCCGGATGTCGGCGGACGTGACCAACTTCACGGTCTCGAGTTCATCTATTGTTAAGGGTGAGTCACTTCTCGACACGATCGAAACCCTTCAGGCGATGAAGTCCGACTACATCGTAATACGCCACGCGGCTGCAGGGGTCCCGGGATTGGTCGCAAAACATACTCGTGCTTCGGTCGTGAATGCAGGCGACGGTTACCATGCTCACCCGACGCAGGCGCTTTTGGACTCGATGACGCTTCGGGAGGTCTATCCCGATTACGAGGGCAGGAAGGTGGTGATTGTTGGTGATATCCTGCATTCGCGGGTGGCGAGATCCACCGCCACGCTTTTCAACAAACTTGGCATCGAGGTTGGAGTGTTAGGCCCTGGTTCACTTGTGCCGGAGGGGCGACACGATTTTATGAAGCGTTTCGATTCATGGGAAGATGTTTTCGATTGGAGGCCAGATGCAGTTTATCTTCTTAGGGTTCAACTGGAGCGGCAGGAAGGGCAGTTTTTCCCGAGTATCGCCGAGTATCATAAGATGTATGGAATGCATAGCGAGCGTATTGAAAAAATGCGGCAGCTTGGGGCTTACCTGATGCACCCAGGGCCGGTGAACCGTGGTGTTGAGATTACTGATGAAGCGATGGGTTACGAAAAAAGCCTCATCAATACACAGGTAGAAAACGGTATTGCTGTAAGGATGGCTGTCCTTCACTGGCTCAAACCTGAAACCGATAAGGACTAATCGAAATGCGCCTTTTCAAAAATGGATCAATCGTCAGCGAGGACTCTCCTGAACCGAAGCGGGGGGATGTGCTTGTTGATGAAAAAGGAATAATCCAACAAGTAGCCGAGACAATTGAAGGAGCGGACGGTACGAGAACGGTGGATTGTAGTGGCTGTGTTCTCGTTCCCGGAATGTTTGATTTGAATGTACACTCCCGTGAACCGGGATTTGAGCACAAGGAAACGCTTGCTAGTTGTGCCGAAGCAGCGATCCATGGCGGCGTAACGGGTTTGGTTTTAATGCCGGACATGGCGCCGCCCGTCGACAGTGGTAATCTTGTTAAAAGTCTCCAAGATCTTGTCTCTGAGGTTAGTCCGATCTCGATGTATGTTTCCGGCTGTCTCACTAAGCAGCGCCGTGGAGAAGAGCTGGCTGGCTTCTCGGGGATGGCCTCGCGAGGAGCTGTCATGTTGACTGACGCGGATCATGAAGTCCCGTGCCCAGACTTACTGAGGCGCTGTATGGAGTATGCCAAGGATTTCGATCTTCTCGTGACTACGCACGGTGATACCCCGGCGCTTACCAAAGCTGGCGCCATAAATGAAGGGGCAGTTTCATACCGGCTTGGGCTCCCGGGAATTCCTGCGATAAGCCAGGAAATAGCGCTGGAACGCGACATGCGTGTGGCACAGCACACTGGCGCTAGGTTGCACCTTCAGCAGGTTTCCACGGCTAATGGGGTCAAGTCGATCGCTTCAGCGAAGGAAGAGGGAATCAACGTAACCTGCGAAGTTTCCCCTTACCATCTGTTGCTAACAGAGGAGGATGTCGAGGATTATAACACGCACTTCAAACTTGACCCGCCCCTTCGCCGGCAGTCGGATTGCGATGCGCTGGTCCAAGGTCTAATTGATGGAACGATTGACGCGATCGCTTCAAATCATGCGCCTCACACTGAATTTGAAAAGTCATCAGACTTCGCCACCGCTCCGTTTGGAGTGAGTGGGCTGGAGACGACGGTTTTGGCGATCTTCGACCATTTCATCAGCCGGGAAGTTTTTGGTTGGGATCTTTTCATTAAGAAATACTCTGCGGATCCGCGTAGGATTGTGAAGCTCGAACCGGTTAAGATCGCTACTGGAGAGAAATCCCAGTTTTTTGTTTTTGACCCCAACGGCATGACTACGATCAGTAGGGATTACCTCAAGACAAAGAGCCCTGTCTCTCCGTTTCTCGGGAAAACTTTGAAGGGGGAAATTCGGGAGACAGTAGTCTAGCTCATCCCTGCTTTTCAGAGGAATCCGTCTTGCTGATAATTACTGCTGAATATCCTCCGACACTACAAGTCGGAGTGCTCTGAGACCAACGGGTTCTTCCTTCTGCCATGAAATGAGGTAGGTGGGGCTTTTGTGATTGGATTGCACCTCCTCAATGAGGGCTGTTTCGCGTGCCGCCCGACCGGAGAGGATAGGATCATTGGTGGAGAGGCCATGCAATGACTGATTGACGACCCAAGCAGCAGGAGAGATTTCCGCGCGGTTGAGGTCCTCCTGGAGGGAGGCTGCCTCGTGAATTGGGGTAGGTTCGGGTAGGGTGACTAACAAGACACGAGTGAATTCTGGATCACGAAGGCGGGGCAGAAGTTCGGTGACTTCTGCCGAAACGGCGCTCCCGGTCTGTCGGCCCACTTCGCGATGATAGGACTCCGCGGCGTCGAGGAGGAGAAGGGTGTGCCCGGTTGGGGCGGTATCGATGATTACGATTTCCTTCTCTGCTTCAGCGACCGTTTTGGCAAAAGCCTTAAAAACCGCAATTTCTTCGGTACACGGCGAACTTAAATCCTCTTCAAGTAAGGCGAGGCCATCATGATCGAGGCTGGCTTCTTGAGCTTGCTTAACCGCCGATACGTAGTCTTCGGTGACCTTGCTGGGGTCGATGCGTTCGATACGCAGCGTCGGAATAGCTTCAGTGAGGGTTGATGTGATGTGAGCAGCCGGGTCCGTCGTCGTTAGGCAAACGGATAGGCCACGTTCCGCCAAATTAACAGCTAGCGCGCAGGCAATGGTTGTTTTTCCAACGCCACCTTTCCCCATAGTCATAATAAGGCCTCTTCCCGTCGAAGCCAGATCATCGGTCAACTCGGATAGGAGAGGTAGGTCAATTGGGCCAACGCCACCGTATTTTTTTGGGGCATTCTCCAGTTCCTGATTGAAAGTGCTTCGAAGAGCTTCAAGGCCTACGAGAGGGTAACTCCTTAACGCAATGCGAACCACGGTGATCGAGTTGAGATAGTTTTTGAACTGGCGTAGAGCCATTTTCTGACGCCGCTCCAAAGCCTTCGCTACTACGTCATCATTTTGATTGGTTTCAAAGATACCGTTGAGAACGAGCACCTGATTTTTTACCCCAATCTCTGCGAGTTCTTTTCCAGCTCGCTCGGCTTCCGCGAGAGGGGCCTGATCTGGGCGGCTGACGAGCACAAGCTGGGTTTGCTTGGCAGACGAAAGAGTATTTAGAGCATTGTTATACCAGGAACGCTGCTTCTCCAGTCCGGCGAGCGGTCCTAGACAGGAAGTGCCCGTGGTGTTCTCATTCAGAAAGCCTGTCCACGCGCCGGGGAGTGCCAGCAGGCGCAGGGTGTGTCCTGTCGGAGCGGTGTCAAAAATGACATGGTCATAATCGCTGGTTTGACTCGGGTCACCGAGAAGCGAAGAAAATTCGTCGAATGCGGCTATCTCAACGGTGCAGGCTCCTGACAATTGTTCCTCCACGCTTCGAATCGCTGCCTCAGGAAGTTGCCCCCGGAGCGGACCAATCAGTTTTTCGCGGTAGGCCACCGCCGCCGCCTCAGGGTTGATATTTAGAGCATCGAGGCCGGGAACCCCCTTAATGGCGCGCGGTCTGCGATCGAGTGGTGTTCCGAGAACCTCGTCTAGATTTGAGGCAGGATCGGTGCTGACAAGAAGCACGCGTTTACCTTGGTCCACAAGGTGGATTGCTGTGGCGCAAGACAGCGAGGTTTTCCCCACGCCTCCCTTACCGGTAAAAAACAGAAAGGGTACTCCGGGAGCAGTGAGGCTCTCAAGGTTGGAATCGGATGTCATTAAGTATCAGGAGATTCCTCCTCGAGCCAGTCATTCCAGACGGAAAGACTAGGGTATTTCCCTCGACTGACCAGTTGGCCGTCGATGAAAATGAGGGGGAGGCTTTCCACTCCTTCCTCATCAAGCACTGTTTTGACAGCGGCGTTAGTAACAAATTCGGTCGGTTGTTGTCCGAGATTGTATCGCTCGACAGAATGGCCATCGTTTTTAAGCTTGGCGAGTAAGGCCGAAACTCGAACGAGTTCAGGATCAACGCTTGGACCGCAAACGCCGGTGGGACAGCAGAGTGCGGGATCGTAAACTTGAATGTTTTTCATGGAAATTAAGAGAGAGAGAAGAGCTTAGCTAAACTGGTAGGAGCTTCCCTCAGAGTGGGCTTTTGAAACCAGAACAATGGGGTGGGAAAAGTCTAGCCGACAAGGGCGGCCGATGCGGTAGTATTGACTGAGTTCTCGTTTATTACTTAATACGCCCTGCTTTTTCATTAGGGAGAGATGTTAGCTTACCATCGACCGGTTGGATCCATCTAGGTGGGTGGGGCCGCGGACGCCTTTTGCTCCTGCAACTATGCCTTCTAGATGAGGATACGGGATGACTGGACAAGTAATCTAGTTGTTTCGGCCCGAACTTCACTTTGAGCCTGTTCTCTTTAATAAATTCAATACTTGGCTATTTTCCCAAGTTGGCGCAAGCAGTCAAATGAAACTGACTAGAACAAAGAGTCGATCTTGTCACTGCTTTCACTTGAACGGGCTATTGGGTGAAAGAAGAAAGTTGGCTTAGTGGGTAATGCAGATCGGCGAGGGACAATTTTCAACCCTTCCTGTAAAGATTATTCCCCCTGTTTTTTGATCGATTTCGAAGAGAGAAAGTGTATTTGAGTAGCGCCCTGCTACGATCAGCCATTTTCCATCCGGGCTCAGATTAAAGTTGCGGGGCCACGCTCCGCGGATCGCTTCGTTTTCGACAAAGGAAAGCTTTCCGGTGACGTCATCTACCGCAAATACGGTGATGTTGTCAGGTCCACGATTAGCGGCATAAACAAATCTGCCGCTTGGATGGACTCGTATTTCGGAGGACTTGCTGGGGATTTCGATTTCTTCAGGAGGAATATTCTCAATTGTTTGTACGGGTCTAAGCTTTCCGTTTTCGGCATCGTAGTCGAAAACGGTTACGGAGAGTAGCAACTCATTGAGCAGGTAGACTTTTGAGCCGTCCGAACCGAATTTCATATGGCGAGGGCCTCCGCCTGAAACGGTCTGACCGAAGCCATGGTGTTCGATGGTCTGGTTTCCGTGATCGATCTTGTAGATTTCAATCCTGTCGTTACCGAGATCAGGAACGAAGAGGAAACGGTTGTCGGGGCTGACGCCGGTCCAGTGCGGGTGGGGGGCCTTCTGGCGCTGCTCGTTGGGACCCGACCCCTTGTGCTCAATCAGTGCCGTCTGCTTGCCAATTGAGCCGTCTTTGTTGAGGGCAAACGCAGCCGTGGAACCTCCTCCATACTGAGCTGTGAAAAGGATTCGATCCTCCTTGTCGAGACTGACGTGGGCCGCACCGCCATCTCCAATTGGTTGAGAATTGATTAAGGTTAGTTTGCCGGCTCCACTGATGCTCCATGCGGCAACGCGGGGCTCTCCGATTTTACAGACTGCGTAGAGACGATCTTTCTTGGAGTTGAGAGTTACCCATCCCGGGCCTTCTACTTCAGTTGCCAATACCGGTGACGTCAGGGTTCCATTTTTACTATCGAATGTGGCCTTGTAGATTCCCTTGGCATCTTCCCCTCCAGTCCCAATCCAGACTGGAATAGAGCTGGCGTAAGTGGTGCTCACTAACGGGTGGAAAAGGATTGAAAGCACGAGTGCAAGATGAATTTTCATAAGAGTGGATTGTCAGGTGGAGGTGTATCAAAAGACTATTCGTAATCCCATTTCATAATCCAGGGATCTTGCATCGCCTTCTGGAAGGTTTTCATCTTCTCTTGGTATTCGATAAATGCTTTTCGATGGGCTGGGTCGCTAGCAAGATTTTTGGCTTCGTAAGGATCTTCGTCGATTTTAAAGAATTCGAACTGCGGTCGGTGAATATATTCGCCGACCGACTTTTGTCCGTAGGGAGCATCTAGCGATTTCTGGAACTGTGCTTGGAAACTACTCGCTGCCCATAGGTCAGAGGCGAATGGATAAGGGAGTGGATAGGCGATATTCCAAATAAGTTTGTATTCCTTGTCGCGAATGACCCGCATGGGATAATACATCTGGATCTCGTGGAATGTGTGGGAAGCGAATATGTTGTCCCAGTGTTCGGCATCAGGCTGGCCAAGAATTGGGACCCATGATTTTCCGTGATATGATGTCAGGGCTGGCCCCAGATTGTCTTTGCCAACTTCTGGGAAGTCTTTCCAGAATTTCTTATGGTCGACGATCTTCTTTGGTCCGTTCGTTTTCTGATCCAGACCACCGGCAAAGTCCAGCAAGCTGGGGGTAATGTCGATGTGGCTGATCAAAGCATTGTGTTTTAACCCTCGATTCTCTTCGTAGGGGTTACGAACTACGAATGGAACCCTAAGCCCACCTTCGTAGACGGTGGTTTTTCCTCCTGCGAAAGCCATGCCGTGGTCCGAGGTGAAGACAATCATGGTTTTATCGTAAAGGTCGGCTTCTTTCAGAATTTCGACGAGACGGGCAACACCTTGATCAATTCGGCTGACACTCTGATAATAGTGAATTAATTCCTCGCGAGTCTCCCGCGTTTCACTCAGAAAGTGGGGAATCGGAACCTCATCCAGTTCATAGAAAACTTCTTCGACGCCCGCATGTGATCCTTTGTTGGGCTTGTTACCAAAAAGGTCAGGTTTCAGTTTGCTGGCTGCGTTCCCGTCTTTTCCACCACCGCGGTGTGGATCCGAGGTGGCGAAGTAAAGGAAGAAGGGGCGCTCGTCGTCTGAGCTGATAAAATCTTTTGCATTGTTCGCCATCTCGACAGCGTTGCGGCCGCTTCCTTTCATATAGGTTTCGTATCGATAGACCTGCTCCGGAGCGACATGATACTTTCCTATATGCCCTGTGCGGTAGCCGGCATTAGCCATAACTCGGGGCAATGAGAGACTTACAACGTTGTAGAATGAAGAAAACTTGTGGTAGGAATGCTGGTGCCCGTATTGTCCATTGCGGTGGTTATGCAACCCTGACATGACCACGGAGCGACTGGCTGAACAGCTGGCGGTTGTTGCAAAGGCGTTGAGGAAGAGGATGCCATCGGCAGCAAGAGCATCAATAGCGGGAGTCACGGCGATGGCATCACCGTAGCAACCGAGAGTAGGTGATTCATCATCGGTGATGAAGAAGATGACGTTCTTTTCGGCGGCATTAAGAACAGAGAAGGCGAAAGCGGAAAACAACGCTATGGAAGTGATCTTCATCCGCGAAGGATGAAGGAGTTGAAAGAGAGGGTCAAGGTATGGAATTGCGGCCTCAGGTTCTCCTTCCAAACTTCCGTTCCAACTCGCTGAAGGAAATTTGGATTAGCGTGGGTCGGCCGTGAGGACAGCAATAGGGCATGTCGCATTCGAGCAGATCTTCGAGAAGCTTTTGCAGTTCCCGGTCATGCAGAAGGTCATTGGCCTTGACCGCATGACGACAGACGGTCGTCGCAATCATATCTTCACCTAGCCTCAGTTTTGACATGCGATCGCTGGAGGCCCGGATTTCGTCAATCAATTCCTGAATGAAACGCTCAGGATCGTCACTTTTGAGAAAGTTGGGAAGCGAGTCAATTTTCAGGGTGGTTCCACCGAATGGTTCGGCCGAAAGTCCCAGCTTATTGATGACATCTAAATTTTTTTCGATGAGATCGAAGTCCCTTGGAGTCAGATCAACCATGATGGGGCTGAGCAGGTTCTGGGAGGGAACCACTTCGGTTTCCATACGACGTTTCATTTCCTCAAAAAGGACGCGTTCGTGAGCGGCATGCTGATCCATTAAAACAAGACCCTCAGCCGACTCGAGCAGCACATATAGTTTACCGATGACTCCAAGGAGGCGATAGTCGCTGGCCTTCATCTGCTGAGCGCCATCAAAAGGATTGGGTTCCGGCTTGGACTCCGGCGTCTCTCCATCCAGTGGGAGTGTTTCGTTCACTGGATCCTCACGATTTTTGTCGGTCTCAGCCCGTTCGCGCTCTTGGGCGGTGAAGAGCTTTTCTTCGACCTTCGGTGACGCGTGTCGTTCTTCAACCGTTTGGTTCATGTCGCTCCAGTCTTTGCGAAGCGAGCGCTGTTCGCTAGTGGGGATAAGATCGTCCTGCACGGCGTCGGGGGTAGGGACCTCACGCTTGGTGCCGGTTAAGCCAACTCCAGATACTGGGCGAACCATTTGGGCGCGGAGGGTTTGCTGGACGGCGCCAATGATTGCATCCTGAACGCCAAATCCGTCGTGAAACCTCACCTCACGCTTCGCTGGATGAACATTAACGTCAACGGCTGTGGGCTCCGTTTCGATGAAAAGGAAAGTAACAGGATATTGCCCTTTCATCAGGGCGGTGTGATAGCCTTCCCGCAGGGCACGGGTGATGATGGCGGCTTCGACAGGGCGACCATTGAGGAAGCTAAGTTGCTGGCGACGATCGCTCCTGCCCATCCCGGGCGGGCCGATAAACCCCCGAACCCGGATATCTTTGTGCTCATGAGGTGCTACCTCAAGAAGACGGCTAGCGAGATCAATGCCTACGAGGCCACCGATTCTTTCGCGAAGATTGCTTGTCGCGGGCAGTTGGAACGAAAGGCGGTCGTTACGAACCAACGAAAAACGGATGTTCTCGTGAGCGATCGCTTGCGTTTTGACCACCTGTTCGATGTGGGAGAACTCGGTGTTTTCGGTTCGGAGAAATTTGCGGCGGGCAGGAAGATTATAAAAGAGCGAACGGGCTTCAACCTGGGTTCCGGCCGGTTCTCCACAATCTTTGACACTGATCACTTTTCCACCGTTGATCGTGATTTCGGTGCCTGTCAATGAATCCGGTTCCCGTGTGACAAGACGAAACTTTGAGACACTGGCGATGCTTGGAATGGCCTCCCCGCGAAAACCAAGGGTGAGAATTGCGGCAAGATCATCTTTAGTCCGTATCTTTGACGTGGCATTGCGTTCGAGGCACATGAGAGCATCGTCTCTATTCATACCACACCCGTTGTCGGTCACTCGGATAAGAGCGATTCCACCCCGTTGGACTTTGACTTCAATATTGGAAGAACCGGCATCGATACTATTCTCTACCAGTTCTTTGACCACGGAAGCAGGGCGTTCTACGACTTCGCCAGCGGCAACCTGGCTGGCAAGGGCTTCGGGTAGCAGGCGGATTTTTCCCATAGGTGCGAGTCTCTAAACTGAGAGCTTGCCGGACCGGAAAGCAACTCCGAAATTGTTTGGGATTGTGAGAATGCGGTTCTATAGTGAACCTCAAATTCCATTTTGACCATGATTCAAGTGACCGACTCTGCTGCGAGTCATCTCCTCGCTCTTTTAAAATCAAATGACTACTCTCCAGAGGAAAAGGGACTTCGCCTCCTTGTGGAGAGGGGCGGTTGTGCAGGTATGTCATATTCGATGCAAATCGCCTCAGAGAGCCCCGGAGATGATGTGATCGAAAAAGAGGGTGTCAAAGTGTTCGTTGACCGTGAAAGTTTGGAGTATCTCGATGGATGCCAGTTGGATTATGTTGACGCACTGAACGATTCTGGGTTCAAGATTGAGAACCCGAACGCAGCACGTAGCTGTGGTTGCGGGACATCATTTGAACCAGTTAAGGCCGATGGAAAACCGGAGTATAATCCTGAAACGATCGATGGTGAAGACTGCAAGGGCAGTCAGTAACTAAAATTCCTTAGAGGCTGAGCTGAATGACTCACCCTATCAGATTTCATTCGTGCGCTAAGAGCGGATGAATGAAAGGGAGGCGTCCTATTAATGCCGTAACCTGATTCTCTGGATCGCAACTATTGCCTTGCTGATTGACCCTCTCCCAACTCAGTGCGAGCCATCGGATAAAATGCAGTTGATGCGGTTTCGGATGAAGAGGTGGTCCAGTGACTAACGGTCTGGGGTTAACTTTGCTGGTGCCGCGTAGTCAGGAAACTTGAAACTCAACTCCTGTTGCAATTGCTTAGCTTTGTCATGCTCGCCCAGCGAATCGTAGGCGTTTGCCGCTTTGGCAAGGGCTTTGGGAGTAACGTCAGGATCGTAGAAAATTTGGCTAACAACAAGATAGTCTCGAGCAGCGTCTGCGAGGTTGCCATTGGCAGCGGCAATGTCTCCGAGGAGAAGTCTCGCCTCGGCATTCGTACGTCCTTCCTTTTGAGATCGCAGGCTTTCTTGAGCGCTCTTTTTGGCTTCTTCGAATTGATTCAGGCAGAATTGTGCGAATCCTCTCTGGAGATAAGCGGAGGCTCGTTTGCTTGGGCGCTCGATTTGGACAAGGAAGTTATCGCAAGCAGTGATGACTCCTTCGTGGTTTTTCAGTTCCGCACGACAGTCAGCAAGAAGCTCCCAGACCGAAGCTGTTGTTTCGGTGGGGCCTTTGCCTTGACTCAGCGCCGTCAGGAAATATTCACCCCCTTCGTAATCTCGCGAGGCAGCGAGCTTTCTGCCGAGGTATTCAAGGACTTGTAGCGGAATCGACGGACGCTCTGACATACTTTCTTCGCCGGTGGAGTCCGGCGTCTTTTCAAGATAGCGACGGGCGTTCTCGGCGAGTTCGTCAATTTGTTCGAGGTGGTAATGACAAATCACAAGGCGAACAGTCGCTTTGTCGTCATATTGTGAGTCGATTTCGCGAGCTAGTTTAAGTTCCGGAATTGCCTGCGGGTGCTGCTCAAGATCAAAAAAGCCAACGCCAATCCAGTAGTGTGCTTCGCCTGCGCCGTCCGTATTTGGGAATTGCTTCAGAAGATTCTGGTAGGCAGCGATCATCTCTGAAGTTTTTCGCTGGTGCGCGTAGATTAGCGCAATTTGTTGAAGAGCAAACTCCAACTCGGGAGCCTTTGGATAGTTTTTGGCGATATCTTCGAAATCGTCTAATGCATACTGATGATCTTCGTTTTCTTGGTAGGCTGCCGCTCGTTTGGCGATAGCGGAGGAGGAGAGAGAACTCTGGCGGTGTCTCTGTATAAACTGAGTTAGGCTTACGATGCCGCCCTTGAAATCACCTGACTCGATTTGCGACCAGCCTTTTTTGTAGAGGCATATTTCACGATATTTTTGGTCCACCATTTCCAAACGAACTTTGGTGTATGCAGAGGCGGCGAGAGAGAAGTTCTTATTGGCATAATTAGAGCCGGGGCCGCTCGCTGAGTTTTCGGCTTGAGCGAAGTGAAATTCCGCTTTCATCAACCAGGCCATGTCAATGTAGGGGTTAGAGGAGTCAATAGCGGCTTGCATCCGAGCAAAATTATCGGCGGCATCTGGAAGCGTCTTGTCGGACGTTTGGTAAAGCAATTGAATGCGACGATAGCCCGCCTCCACTCCTTCATTTTGCTCGGGGTATTTTGCCTCGACGAGGGAGTAAAGCTGCAGTGCAAGCTCGAGATCGTTCATCAACCGGTAGGAGTGAGCCACAATTAGCAACATCTTGGCTCGGGACTCATCAGGCGGCGTGTAGGCACCAACGTTATAGATCCCAATAACACGCTCATAGTCTTCGCGGGCAAAAGCATTAAAGATGGCTCCGACCTGGGCGAGTGCTTTCCAAGGGCTGGTGTCCGAGAACTTTAGGGCTCTATCGAGAAGCGCTTCGCTTATTTCCGTCTGTCCAACTTCAGCAGCGAGAAGCCCGCCTCGTACGACGGCTTCTTGTTGGAAGGCTTCTGTGCTTGCCGTATCCGCTAGTTCCTTGAACTTCTCCAGAGCCAACTTTGTTTCGCCCAGCTCAAAGTGAAGCCTTGCAGATTCTAGAAGGGCTCGTTCATGGAAAGGGTTTTCCTCGGCGGGGGACGCTTCGATCAATTCGTTAAATTGGGCGAGAGCCAGTTGACTTTGCTGGGTCAATTGAAGGCAACGGGCGCAGTAGTATGTCGCTTCAAGTTTTACTTTGGGATTGGTTAGCTCTTTCTTGGCGGTCTTAAAAAAAACGAGCGCATTGAGATAATCTTTATCGTCTAGTCGCAAGATCGCGAGCCGGTAGGCAGCCGAACCAACGAAGGGGCCTTTGCGATATTGGCTGATGAGGTAATTAAAGGTTTTCTCCCCATCGTCCAACTGTTTGACCTTCAGATAGCACTCACCAAGCCGGAACCAGGCGATCTGTAGATTCGGGCTGTTTGGTTGTTCTCGAATGAATATTTGATACTGCTGAGCTGCAACGTTGTATTGTTCGCGGCTGAAGAGCATGTCGGCATATTCAAGAATATCTTCAAACTGAGTGGCTTCAGCTTCCGGTATTGGCTGTGCTGGAGCATCTTGAGAATAAAGGCGATCGTGGGCAAAAAGTATGAGTAGACACGTGACCCAGAAATGGGGGACGTTTTGGGAACGCAGTTGAAGGAGGGACGCTCGCATCTTGAAAATGAATTCTGCTGATCAGGACACGCTATATTTCAACCTTGGGGGCTGGTCGTGGCAAATGCGACATTCCAGATGCCAGCTTTCTTTATCTGATCAAGCACATTCATAATCGACTGGAAATCCGCGTCAGAAGATCCACGCAGAATAACTGCTTGGTCAGGATAGGCTTCATAAATCGACTGAAGCTTGGCGAGAAGCTCAGTTTTGGTCACGTTTCTTCCATTCAGGATGATGGATCCATCTTCGCGAACGTTCACGACGATCTCACCTGTCTGCCGATCAGTGTTTTGAGCTTCTTCGGCAGACGGAACTGAAATATCCATGTCACGCTCGAATCGAGCAAACTGCCAAGTCACAATAAAAAAGATCAGCAGCAGGAAAACCACGTCAATCATCGGGGCGAGTTCCAATTCGGCTCCCTGCTGACTGCTGGTATCTCTGAACTTCATAGGGATGAATGAGGATTTTCTTACTCGCCGTCAGAAAGCTCACGCCTCGCGTTGGCTTTGTGGTTCGCTCGCTTATATTGTGCCGCAAGTAATGCCATGATATGAGTCATGGCGGCTTCCATTTCTGCGATCAGTATCTGAACTTTGCCACGAAAGATCGAGTAGAAAACCAATGAGGGTATACTGACAACGAGTCCAGCCGCTGTTGTTACAAGAGCTTGCGCCACGCCGGGCGCTAGTTCCATGTGCTGGACCCCAGAGGATTTACCGATGCCCTCGAAGGCAGCGATCATACCGATCACGGTGCCAAAGAGTCCAACCATCGGAGCAACTCGGCTGATATCGTTGAGGTAAGAAATGCGATTATTGAGCTGCGATGCCTGTCGGGTGCCTTCTGCTTCGGTTACTTCTCGCACTTCGGCGAAGCTGGCTGTGGGGTTCTTGGTGGCAAAATCGAGCGTTTTGTAAACGATACGGGCGATAGACTCGTTTTCCCGGTTACAGACTGCTATGAGGCCCAGATAGTCTTGCTTCCGTATCAGCGCGTCAGCAGAGTTCATGAATCTATCGCTGACCACAGCGCCCTGACGTATGGTGAAAAGGTAGAAAATGATTAGAATCACCGCCAGAAATGACAGCGCAGCCAGAGGGATCATGAGGAAGGGTCCGCCCTTTAGCATGTAGTCGAGGATGGTCTCGGCCGTTGTCTGAATGGATTCCGGAGGCGGGGACTCTCCGGCTTCTTGGGCCATCAGAGGTGCCGCGCCCAAAAGAGCGAGTAGCAGATAAAGTTTGTGGTAATTCATCTCGGTGCTGAAAGGGATCACTCTCTTGGGCTACAGCCCCTGTTAATCGGGTAGCGAAGTCTAAGCGCGCACCCGTCGAGGCGAAAGGTTACCCCTCCATCAAATGCCTTGCAAACGCTGGGCGGTAAATAAAGCATCGCAATATAATTTCAAATTTGAAGAGACGAAAGATTCAAATAACTGAAAATTATACTAAATATGAAAATTAATAATTCATCTTGAATCAATGCCCCGCAAGGGGTAATGGTAATGGTCGGCAACACTTCTTTGGTGAAAACGAGCTGAATTTTCTCACTCGTGATAGGCCAATAACTGCCGAGCGATGACTTATGCAGTGCTGATGAATCAATTTGGAGCAGGACAATCACAAGCGACCACCTACGGTGCGTTGTCTCCTGTCTCGCCGACACCCGACAAGTTACGATTGATGAGTGTCATTGTTCCGAGGTTGTGGCTGGTAGCTTTAATCGTCGCTGTTTTCGTTGGTTTTGCGTTAGCCTATGTCTACCTGGCTCCGAAGGTATATGAGTCTGTTGCCGTCATCTATGTAGACCCCAAAGGCGGCATTAATGGCTATGACGATATGCGAAGGGCGAACGAGACGGGTTGGGACAACCCTGATACGTTAAAGTCGATGGCTGAAGGTATCCGAAATGGGGTCGTCATCCTGCGTGTCGTGGATCGCCTCGAGTTACGAGATGATCCCGGATTTTTAGAAGACAGAGGCTACCCGTATACAGACGCTGAGATAGTCGAATTGGTGAGTAAGAATATCGACGTTCAACTCCGTCGTGGAACGCGCCTTATTGATCTAGCCGTACGGGATCAAAATCCAGAGCGAGCTCGCAATATGGCAGATGCCCTCATCGAGGAGTTTCAAAATTTGATTCGAGAACAGAACAGCGAATCCATTGCTGAGACACGTGCGAGATTAGAAGAAGAGGCGGCCAAGCAATTGGGACGAATGAACGCAGCCGAGAATGAGGTGCAGGAGTTCCGACTTCAGCATGTGAAGATTGCGTTGAACGAAGGCACGGATTTTACCGGCGAAACAACTCTTGACCTCGATAAGAAGCTTGCGTCAGCGGTTTCTGAGGTGCTTCTTTGCAAAAGAGACTTTGAGCACTATGAAGCGGTAAAAAATCAGGATATCGAGAGGGTCTTCGATATTGGTTCCTACGGTGATGAAAACTATATTCAAGATTTGCTACACAGCCGGAATCTGGCGAGGGCGGAATTTGTCAGGATTGAAAAGCAATTCAAGCCCGCGCACTTTACTTATCAAAATGGCGAACTGAATTTGGCCGGCTTGGAAGAGCAAGTTGATGCGGTCGCGGCCGGAGTTGGCGAGTCGATCGAGAATGCCTATCTTCGTGCTGAGATGCGCGAGGCGCAGCTTCGGAAAACATTTCAGGAGAAGAAGGTTCATTTGATTGAAGTCGAAGGAGTCCGTAAAGAGTTTCATAGCTTGCTGCGGGTTCGCGACTCAGCCGCATTGACTTATCAGGAGCTCCTTGCTCGGATCAACGAGACCAATTTTGACAGAGGTTTGGACGAAGCGGTCGTGCGGATTTTTGCCTCCCCGCTGATTGCGGTGAAGCCGGTTCTGCCAAGGCAGAATTTTACCGTGGCGATTGCTGGAGCCTTTGGGGCGATATGTGGTCTCGTTGTGGTTATTGGGATTGGGCTGGTGGATCGGACCCTAAACAGCGTTAAACATGTAGAGTCGAGCGTTGGTCTTTCAGTGCTTGCCGAGGTGCCGAAAGCAATGGGGCAAGAGATGGATCTTCGCGAATCGTTCCTTGTGAATTATGATCCGAATTCACCCGTCAGTGAGAGCTTCCGGTCTCTCTGGGCATCCCTCTCCGCCCGTCATGCTCGCAGTATAATGATCATGAGCGCATCTTCAGGGGAAGGTAAGACGTTCTGTGCCGCTAATCTCGCGGTTCTTCTGGCAAACATGGGATATCGAACTCTGCTGGTGGATGCCGATTTCTGTAAGCCAAGTATGGCGGAACTTTTTATTGATCCGATGGAAAGAGAAGTTGGAGGAGAAGAAATGACGAGCCAGAATCTCTGTCAGGAAACTACTTTCAAAGACCTCTACCTTATCTCCTGTAGTCGATTCACCCCGGATACTAAAGAGCCAATGAGTGAAGAAATTTTCGTAAAGATGCTTGAGGAAGCCTACTCATCTTTTGATTACGTGATCATCGATACCTCCCCTTTGAATTTGGCCGGGGATGGCCTGAAGTATGCGTCCCACGCAGAGTCCACGGTGCTGGTCGTGGGGTCTGGTAAAACTGATTTCGAAACTGCCCGCGAGGCGGCTAAGGAACTCAAGGGAGTGAGAGCTCAGTTGGCAGGGTGCATTCTGAACGGAAGTTGAAGGGTCAAATCGGATCAGGTTATTCAGGCGAAAGGGATGATCTAAGCCACTCAGGTATGTAGGTGTCCGTGTGTGGCTCTACCATTTTATTTCCGGTTACTCACACCCTCAAGACGGAGGTCGGTCACGGATATGGTTGCTCGAGATTCAAAGCCTGAAGTTTGGGCTCAAATTCGACAGGAGATTAGAGATCTCTGAAGCGACTGATGTAAGCGAAGGCCAGAGGGAGAATCGAGCCGACTGCTTCTGCAAAACCGGCGAGGGCATAATGAAAGCCGAGAAATGGGGCAGATACCATCATGACGATGCAAGCGATTGCGACAGATCCCATGATAAAAATACCGAGCGGAGAGAGTCGTTTTCTTTGTTGTTGAATGTCCATCAGTCCGCGCAATGGATCGAAGTAGCGATAGACCAGCAGCGCCATGAGAATAAACGTCAGGATAGACCAATCCGACCATTCCGGAATCATGATAACAGCGTCGTAGGCGCCATGAAATAAAACAGCAAGAATGAAGGTCGCGAGGAACTCCTCCATCCCGTAGAACTTTCTGACGATCATTCGATACCCATAGTATCCGACAAGCCCTGTTAGGGTAAAATGGAGAGGGTTTGCGGTCAGTAGTCGGGTCAGGCCACTCTGCTGAATCAGCCCCGTCCGGAAGTAGGAGATGTTTTCCATGGCTGCAAAGCCAAGACCAACAAGGGCGGCCAGGATGAGGGCTTCAAGATCGTTTTTCCTTTTTGCGCACCAGATGGCGATTGGGATGAAGCAAACCAGCTTGATTGTTTCCTCGCGAAGCCCGACACCAGCGATAAAATAGATTGCTTGGGAAAGCTGGGAAGAGGATGGAGCGTGGGCGAATCCGAAAGCCCTTTCCTGAACCATAACAGCGTAAAGCGTCAGATTGGCACTGAGGACTCCTAGGGCGACTGCGAACAAAGAAGCGATTAAGCGAGTGCGGTCAAAGCGCCAGAAATTGGTGAGTATTAAATACCAGATTAGTCCGGTAAACGCTGCGGGTATGGCGAAGAAACTCAGGAGTTGCGCTTTCTCATACTTGAAGGTGCTCTCGAGCAGAGGAATCCAGGCGCGAGCGTCAGCCTTTAAATTCATCAAGTCATAGTCGGTGAAGCGATCAGAAATCTCGGACCGGCTCAAAAGAAGGCGAGCCGCAACTGGATCATTATTTCGCAAAGCCGCAATAACTGCGCTGCGTTGCGCATATGAAGATTCGGGGAACTGCTGCGCTTCGCGGCTGTAGAAGTTGGTAGCAGCGGCGTAGTTCTTGTCGAGAATGTAGAGATCACCAAGGAACTCATTTCGATACCGAAGTGATTCAGAAATGGACTCCAGTTGTTCGATAAATTCCTGCCGGTCATCGCTCTGCACCCCTCCGTAGTAGCTTTTAAGAAGGGGGTGTTTCTCAAACGGTGATTTTCCATTTTTGGGGATAGCCCCTTTTTCTGCGCTTAGAAAGTCGCGAAAATCGAGCGAAGTGGCTGGGTAAGATACTGGATAGTTGAATCGAATCCAGAAGACCCAGTCACTGAGAGATTGCGGATCTGAACGCGAAGCGGCTTGGTGAATAGCCTTAAGATCTTGCTTAGGAACCTGACCAAGTAGTTCGCCAAGTTTCCTTGGGGCAAAAGCGGCCAGGATAAATGAAAGCACCGTGGACATCACGACGATGCTGAGCGATGTCCGAATCAAAAACCGCCGGTCTCTTGAAAGATCTGCGAGGTGTTGAGAGGGGAGACGCGTCATAAGGCTTTTCCAAGAATCACGCTATGGCACTTTTACGACTCGAACAAGGGTTGCCTTGGGAGAGTTGGTCTCGTAATTTATTGTCATGAATCGCTTTGCCACCCTCATAATCTTGTCATTAGGAATGCCCTTCGCACTGATGGCTGCACCTGATATTAAGCTACTTCCGACCTACGAAAAAGTCGAAGTGGAGCGCCCGGTTTCAATCCAAGTCCCTAATGATGGTTCCGACCGTCACTTTCTGGTTGAGCAGACTGGCAAGATTAAGATTTTGCCGTCCCGTCCGGAATCCGCGGAATCAGTTCTGTTTCTTGATTTGACTCATTCCATTGGTGTTGAGAAGGATTTTGAAGAAGGTCTTCTCGGTCTTGCCTTTCATCCGGAATACAAAGAAACCGGCAAGTTTTACCTCACCTTTTCCCGCCAAGGGCCCAAGCGGCTAGTGGTTGCTGAGTATAGCGTCTCGGATGAAGCAAATTCTGCCGATCCCGCTAGTGAGAGGGTGCTGTTGGAAGTCCAGCAACCGGAGTGGAATCACAACTCAGGGAACTTGATGTTCGGTCCGGATGGGTTTCTCTACATTTGTATCGGAGACGGAGGGCTTAAGAACGGGGTCCACCTCCTTTCGCAGAAGCTGACCCGGTGGAACGGGAAAGTTCTTCGAATCGATGTCGACAGCCGCAGCGACGGTTTGGAATATGGTATTCCCGCGGGAAATCCGTTTGTCGATGATTCCCTCGCTTGCCCCGAAATTTGGGCTTACGGACTCCGCAATCCATGGGGAGGCGCTTTTGATCCTGAAACCGAACTATTTTACCTCGCCGATGTAGGACAGAACCTTTGGGAGGAAATTAATCTTATAGAGGGTGGTGGCAACTATGGCTGGGACTTCCGTGAGGGAAATCAGCGTTTTGCTACCCGTGATGCCTTTATGGAGTGGCTTGGCAAAAAGCCGACGGAACCGAAGGGCCTTAAATTAATAGATCCTATCCACGGATATTCGAGGGCGGACGGCCTCTCCATAACGGGAGGATTTGTCTATCGAGGCGATGGTATCCCGGATCTGAATGGGCACTTCATTTACGGTGACTGGAAGTTTGGGAATATTTGGGCGCTCAACTACGACGCTGACAAGAAGGAGGTGACTGCGAACTATCACCTTGATAAGCCGGAAGATCTCAAGAATCCCACAGTTCAACCGACCGGGTTTTATCCCGATGCTGATGGTGAACCGCTTGTTCTCGACTGGAGAGGAGCGATTTTCCGGATCGTTGCGGCCAACTGAGGTCAGATTGGAGAGTCTTAGGAACCTGAATTTCTACTCTTTTGGGGCTCCTGTTTGGCCGTGGTTCTACGTCTCATAAACAGGTAGAAAACTGCCGTGAAAGCAATCAGGGCGCCGAAGAATTCGCGGGTCAATTCTACTCGCGGATTTTCCGCTGTCATACTGACTTGAGTCATCGAAAAATCCTCTTCACCAAAGATATTCTGGAAGAGGCCAGGACCAGTGATCACCATTTCGACCACGCAAGAAGTAAGAGCAACGATGAGAATCGCGGCGGAGACTTTGCAAAAGACGGATACGACAAATAAGATTGCGATCAGGAGATAGAAACTGAACCAGAGCAGGGCATCAAAGCTAGAGGGCTCGTGATAGATCGCGGGATCAATATCGTTCACTTGCACCCAAGCGAAAATCCCGAAGAGCACGGCCGCTATGAAGTGGCCAGAGGCAAAATAGGGTGAGAGCTTCATCGGATTGGCGGGATTTTGAAAGAAGGCCTTGTCGCAACGTTGTCCGAAATTTGGGCGAACTCAAGAAGTGCTGCGCTGTATCGTAATTTTTGCTTGTCAAAAGGCTGAATCCGGCCAAATTACCGCTCGCTCCGGCCATACGGCTAGAGAGTCCCACGGCAAAAGCACCCGTAGCTCAACTGGATAGAGCGCTTGACTACGGATCAGGAGGTTTGGGGTTCGAATCCCTACGGGTGTGCCACTGGGTTGACGAAGCCCGCCTGTTACGGGAACGACTCAAAGCGGGTTTTGCTCTCGCCTCATGATTGGGGGTATAGCGCACCTTAGTAGCACGCTCCGTTCTGGACAAAGAAGTCGCAGGTTCAAATCCTGTCACCCCGACTATTTGCCAGGGAGGCAGCGGAGTTGGGAGTTTTTAGGAGTCGCTGGATCTCGAGCCGCTGGAATGCTGGCGAAAGAGGTTGAACAGCTTGCTGCGCTCTCGATCTTTTGTTCAAATGTTCCCGCAAAAATGGCAATGTGATGTAATTAACATCTTCGGATTCGAAGATTGACCTTCGCTATGAAACTTTCCTCCCTAAATACAGTTCCATCGGGCATGAATCGATCATGGCTGTGTCTTATCCTTTCTATTGTCGTCATTTTGCCCATTCCGGGGAAAGGAGACGAATTCAAAAACTGGGCTCATTGGCGCGGGCATGGTGGAAACTCAATTTCGACCACGGCTCAACCCCCAACAGAGTGGAGCGATTCGAAAAATGTGAAGTGGAAGGTCGAGATTCCTGGAAGAGGATCGGGTTCACCTGTGATCTGGGGCGATCAGGTCTTCGTGGTTTCTGCAGTCAGTGATGGAAATGCTTCTGCATCAAGGTTTGGATTTGCTAGATCCGAGCAGAAGCTGAGCTTCCAGTTGTTTTGCTTTGATCGGGAAACAGGTAATTTAAAATGGAAACGGACGGCCGTTGAGGAAGCACCCCACGAAGGCACCCACCAGACTAATGGCTATGCTTCGGCTTCACCATGCACCGATGGGGAGCGGGTTTATGCTCACTTCGGTTCACGTGGATTATTCTGTTATGACATGGACGGGACGCTGCTGTGGAGCCGTACTGACTTTGTTGAAATGACGACCCGTGCCGGGTTTGGCGAAGGTAGCTCTCCGACTCTGGCTGGCAATGCAATCTTAGTGCCATGGGATCATGAGGGTCCATCGGCCCTTTATGCGCTCGACAAGAAAAGTGGCAGGACCCTCTGGAAGGCCGGCCGCGACGAACCGACTTGCTGGGCGACTCCGCTTGTGGTGTCATCAGACACCGGTGATCAGGTAATCGTGAATGGTCAAAGTAAGGCGCGGGCATATGATTTGCAGACGGGGAAAGAGTTGTGGAGTTGTGGAGGGCAGACCCAACGTCCGGTAGCTTCTCCTGTGCATTTTGATGGTATAACGATGATAGGCAGTGGCTTTCGAGGGTCTTTTCTTGGAGCTTTTAAACTCGATGGCAAGGGAGACATCGAGGGCAAAGAACAAGTTGTCTGGACCACACCAGATGACACTCCAGACATTGCCTCGCCGATGCTATCGGATGGGCGCCTCTACTTTCACAAAGGAAAGACCGGGATTCTGACCTGTCTGGATGCCTTCACTGGCAAGGTCCTCTTTGGACCAGAGAGAATACCGGGAGTGTCATTAACTTATGCATCACCGGTAGCTGCCGGGGGATATATTTACGTGACAGGGCGCAGTGGCAATATCACGGTGATTAAAGATGCTCCAACGCTTGAGATTATTGCAACGAATTCACTGGGCGAGGGGGTCGACGCAACACCTGCTCCTGTCGGCCGCGAGCTGTTTGTCAAGGGGGAGCGACATCTCTTCTGCCTTTCCAAATAATGTTTTTATCGACTAAGAGGCGCTGGAACTGCCGTCAAAGGCTGTGAAACTCTCTCGATCGTTTCCAGTCTCGTTAATGATTTAACGACTTCGTATCAGGGCGCCTCGGTTTCATTGCTGCCCCGTTGTTTGATTTTAGCGGCAAGGCTGCCGTTCGCCTGAATCACAACAACGAGGCCAGGGGCTGCTTCGGCTTCGGGATAAGGACGTGTGATCGTGTAGATGTCGTAGAGTTTGATATCTAGATTTTCGGCAGATGCTGTTATGCCCTCGGGTAGATCAGCGGAATTGATCGCCTTGTTTATTTCCTTGGCCATCTCTTCCTTGTAATCGTCTAGATCAACTCTCATATCTCTTTCGATCGCCTTGATAAGAAGTTCTTCGAGTAACCAAGTGGCCACGGAGGTCAGTTTGCTCTTCGTTTCTAGTGTGAAATCGACATTGGTGAATCTGAGAGTTTGTTTCTCAAAATCGATGACTGGTCTGGCTTCAAGCCAGATATCGCCGGCAATTCCGCGAGCTAGACCGTTCTGGGTGGCATTGAGTGAGAGTTTGAGGTTGAGCATGCCACTTCGACCGACCTCTGCTTCGAGTCCGTCAATCTCGACACTACTACCGGCACCTGTCTTTATTTCAAAACTCTCTTCGCCGAGGACTTCGTTCAGCTCAGTGATACTCACAATCACAGGGAGCTTGAGATCCGTGGCAAGAGGTCCAGGATGGGCTATCAAGTCGGGCAGCGGTTGTGGTTCCGGCGCGCCGGGTTCGCGATTGGTTAGGAAAGCGTCAGTTTTGATCGCGACCGTAACGGAGATTTGCTCTGGGTCCGCGTAATCAACAGGGGAGAGCTGAACTTCTTGAGGCGTCACGCTGATCCACAGACTGGGATCGTCATAAACCTTTTCGCTGAGATAGGCCTGCTGCCAGAAGGCTATGACCTGACTTTTTAGATCGATGCTCTGACGCAGGGCGGGAGCGAGTTTTTGGGCCTCCTTTTGAATGTATTGGCTGACACTTCCTCCCAAAATGTTGCTAATGTCTAGCTTGCCAAGACCACCAAGACTGACAGAGGCCTGGCTAAGATTCAAGGCGGGCGTGAGGTTGGGAACAATACTCCAGTCACTTGCGATGGCGGGGGAAAGGTTACCGCCTGCCGAACCGGCTAGCTCCGCTGTGGTGTTGAGAGGAACCTGAACGATCTTGGCATCGAGCATTCCTTGAAGCTGTGCAGTTCCCTCGATCGGTGCCGCGAACGTGAGGTGGGTGCCGCTATTTTCGAAAGCGATAGGACCGCGAACCACTTTCCAGGCGTAGGCTCCGCCCTTAAGATTTTTGTGAAAATCCATCTGCTCGCTACTCTCTAATTGTGGCGGGACCTTTTCATTGGCAAGATCGGCCAGCATCGCCAAGTCGATTCCGATGGAAACGGCGATTATCGAGGTCTCAGGGCGAGGACTGTCGACTTCTCCAAGAGGTGTGCCGGCCGGGGCCGTAACATAGATGAGACGAGGGCCAAGGATTCTGGTGGTGACTGGAACAGCCACAACCAGCATGACCAGCACCGCGGCCAAAATGATGAGTAACTTTTTCATGGGAGAGGAAAGTCTCGACTATTCATAGCGGTTGATGATGTTGGGGTCGAGAGTGAATGACTGTTGCCAATCGTCGGCTAGAGTGATTGCATGAGAGCAATGAATGGAGAATCTGTATCGGAGTCTCGAGCAATTCTCGGAGGCTCTTTTGATCCGGTGCACCTGGGGCACCTCGGAATGGCAACCGCTGCGATGGAAGTGGTGTGTCTCGAAGAGATTGTTTTTATGCCTTGCTTCGTATCTCCCTTCAAAGAGGGCACAATCGCTTCCGCGCTACAAAGACACCACATGCTCAATCTTGCGATCGAAGATGAGGCTCTGAACCACGTCTCTGTTTCCGACTTCGAAATCGGCAGAGAAGGCCCCAGCTATTCATGGCAGACGGCGGAATATTTAATCAAGCGGGAGCCTCGGGTCAAATGGCACTGGATCATTGGAAGCGACCAGTGGGATTCGATCGAGAAATGGGCGAACCCTGCGTTTCTTCGTGAGCAACTTCACTTTCTTGTATTGAAGCGCAAGGGACAGAGTGTTCAGGTGAGGGAAGGTTGGGAATATACTGCAGTACCGTTTAATCATCCCGCTTCCTCGACTGAGATCCGTGCTGATTTTTCTTCTCACCTCGAATGGGTCACACCGGCAGTGGCCTCTTTTTGCGAGGAATCAGGCCTTTACGGAGCTTAATAAGGATTCCGATTTTCCTCGCATCGAGCGTGACTGGCATTCAACCTTACACTGCATGAATGAGCGCAGTCATCTGTGTGAATCCCACGAAGAGGAAGTTGCCAATGCCGTCAGTCACGGCATTGGGGCAATCCTAAGTGCAGTTGCTTTGGGGGGCATGATCTGTCTGGCCTTGCCGTTGTCGGTTTGGCATGTAATTGGCGTATCTGTTTTCGGTTTGAGTCTTGTGATGCTCTATCTTTGTTCGGCAGTTTATCACTCAGTCACACGGCATCCTTACAAGCGACTGTTCCAAATTCTCGACCATTCGTTCATCTTTGTGCTAATTGCCGGCAGTTATACACCCTGGCTGTTGGTTAATCTGAGGGGACCCTGGGGTTGGTCTTTATTCGCGGTGGTTTGGGCGCTTGCTCTTTCGGGAGTGGTCATGAAAACCATCTTGCTCCCGAGATTTGAAAAGGTCGGAACATTAATTTATGTCGCGATGGGGTGGTTGATCTGTATCGCTATTCAGCCTCTCATTGAAAACGTTAGTCTTTCGGGGCTTCTCTGGCTGATCGCTGGAGGTGTTTGCTACACCGGCGGTGTGGCGTTCTTCGTGATGAAGAAAATGAGGTTTGCGCACTTCATCTGGCACCTATTTGTGATGGGAGGAAGTCTTTGCCATGTGGTGGCCGTGATCCTCGGTGTGCTTGAGCCAGGTGATCTGGCTCGTCCCTAGTAATCCAGCAGAGGATCTGGCTGAACTGCAGGCTCTGGGTATTCGAACGTTTTCCCTTCGAAATTGCGAATGATAACGCGCTCGCTGTTGCGCTGCACAATGTAGTCCGGATTGATGGGGACCTTTCCGCCCCCACCGGGAGCATCGATGACGTATTGGGGCACGCTGTAGCCGGTGGTGTGTCCGCGGAGGCTTTCCATGATTTCGAGGCCCTTCGCGACGGGCACTTGCAGGTGGGATGAACCCTGAATTAAATCAAGTTGATAGAGGTAATAGGGGCGAACTCGACACATAAGCATCTTGTGCACGAGGACTTTCATGACGTCAGCATCGTCGTTGACTCCTCGAAGCAACACCGACTGGTTGCCAAGCGGCACGCCATGGTTTGCAAGACGTTCTAAGCCTTCCTTAACCTCAAGTGTGAGTTCCCTCGGGTGATTGATGTGAACGCTCATGAAGAGCGGGTGATACTTCTGCAGCATCTGACAAAGATCGTCGGTCACGCGCTGAGGCATGAAAATCGGGATACGAGTTCCGATACGGATAAATTCGATGTGCTCAATACTCCGCAGCCTCGACAGGAATTTCTCAAGTTTTGAATCTGACAATAGAAGCGGGTCGCCTCCCGAAAGAAGGACGTCACGAACCTCAGTGTGTTTCTCAAGATAGTCGAATGCTGCCTCAAACTCGGTGCTGAGGGTTTGATCCCCAGCTCCGCTGACAACGCGGCTCCGAGTGCAGTAACGGCAGTAGGAAGCGCAGCGATCTGTTACGAGAAATAAAACTCTGTCAGGATAGCGATGGACCAAACCGGGAACAGGCATGTGTGAGTCTTCTCCGCACGGATCGGACATTTCGTAGGGGGAAATAATGGTTTCATCAATCCTTGGAATCAGTTGACGCCTAATAGGGCAGTTGGGATCGTTCCGATCGATCAGGTTGAAAAAGTGCGGGGTGATTGACATGGACAGTTTCGTCCCGGAGAGAATCACCCCGTTTCTTTCATCTTCGTGGAGATTAAGATGCTTTTCGAGTTGAGAGAGCGAGGTAATTCGATTCCTCAACTGCCACTTATGGCTGTTCCATTCTTTCTCTGTGATACCCTCGCCGGACCAGTAACCCGGGCTGTGAGAAAGAAACGATTTGTCCAGATCTAGCTGAGAATCGTGGTGCATGAATGGTTGGAGGTGAGGATGGCGGCGTTGTCTGCCTGAATTAGACGACTGCTATCAAGACTCGCTTACTACGCTGCAGAAGATAGAGAGGGGAGTAATTTAGTCAATTCCGGCACTTTTTTCACCTGTTGCGTGAAAAAAGTTGCGGCATTTCTCAAAATCAGCTGTTACAAACCTATTAGTTGTTTGTATTGATAGTGCCATCGTGCCGACTTAAAAGGCGTTAAATACCAGACTGTTGCAGTGCCGTGACTCCTTATCTTAAGATTCTCAAGAACTTCTCAAAACCTCATTGGTTTGAGATCATCCAACTCATCAAGTGTTCGCAAGGAATGTCGGTAGGCGAGCTTTCGGAATCATTGAGCATGAGCTACATGGGAGTCAAAAAGCACTGCATCTCCATGCAGAAGCTCGGCTACCTCGATACCTGGCGCCGGCCGAAAGAAGTGGGCCGTCCTGAGAAGCTCTATCGTATCACATCAAAGTTAGATCCGTTTTTCCCTTCCATTGAAGATGGAGTGACGCTGTCTCTGCTTGAAGCTGCAGGACAGTTGGATCCCAATGCCGCTGAAAAATTACTCTTCGCGTTCTTCCGGGATCAGACTGAAAAACTTGCCAAGCTGGTAACGGGCGATTCGGTGCAAGAGAGGGCTGAGCGTTTCGCTGATGCCCGGCTTAAGATGGGTTACTTTTCCCGATGCACATATTCCGAGGCAGAAGGGCTTCGCATTGAGGAATTTCACAACCCTCTCAGTTCCCTATTTTTAAAATATCCAACGATGGAACGGATTGAGATGCAAATGTTCGAGCGACTGCTCGGAGCAAGAGTGGCTAGGTCGGAAGTGTCTTCCGCAGGGTTAACTCGATACCGGTTTGACTTATCGCCGCGCTAGTGTCCGTTTCCTGACCTTCTAAAGGCAAGTCGATATGAGCAAATACGAGGATGAAAATGTACTGGTGATTTCCCGTCAGCTATTTGACCAACTGGGAGCCTTCGAAGGTATCTCACTTGAACCCGGGAAGTATCTGCCTTCTATGCTCGATCCGGCCAATAACCGCTTTTTGCAGCGGGAGCTTGCCGAAGATGACCCTTCTCACAAGCAGATCATCCCTTACGCTATTTTTCGATTCGGAAATAAGTTTCTCCATTATGTCCGTGGTGGGGGATCAGGTGAAAAGCGGCTCGCTTCTAAAGGTTCTATTGGAATTGGTGGACACATCAACGACGTCGATTTCGCGGCGTCATCTCTTGACAAAGATACCTATGCCAATGGTGTCGAACGTGAGATCGACGAGGAACTGAACCTTACGGGTGGCTATACTCAAGAAATTCTAGGTCTGATCAATGACGACAGCAACGAGGTGGGTCAGGTCCATCTTGGCGTTGTTCACTTGTTTACCCTCGAGTCAGACCAAGTCACGGCAGGCGAAGACAATATCGCAGATCTCCAGTTTCTTACTCTGGAAGAACTTGAAGCGAAACAGGATGAGCTGGAGACTTGGTCACAAATTTGTGTGGGGGGATTGCGTCAGCTTTGGCGTGACAAGTGAAGGAAACGGTTGACTCCCAGTCCCAAGCCCACACCGTAGCAGAGGCCCCACGAGAGACGGGCTGCATGTCTAATCTTCGTTGGTTCCCAGTCGAGCGACATGGCACCAGGGCCTCGCCCCTGAATTGCTGTGTAGAGAAAATCTCCCGCGTAGTAACCAATGCTATGCCATAAAAACAGTGTGGCAGTGGCTGTGAAAATCGGGACGCGGTGCTTCATCATGCCGCGGTAGACCAGTGCAAATCCCGCAAGGCCAGAGCTGGAACCGATAATTTCTCCGAATGTGGCAGGGAGCGAAAACCAACTCATTGACCAGAGGAGTGCATACACCAGAAATGCTAGTGAAAAAGACAGACAAAAGCGAATTTTCCTGCCCCCGGTATCCCCCGAATCAGGTAGCAACGCTGGTCCTCCAAGACCCAGAAAGACAAGGGCGCAGCCAGCATACATGGCTGGTTCTGAACTGAAGAGTGAACTTCCGAAAGCCCAGACCGCATAACCAAGCAAAGCGACCGACGTAAACAAAGCGATTGATAGGATTGAACGGAATTTCATATCGAGAGATTTTCGAATTATCAAAAAAAGCTGTCAGCGGCTTGAGCTGCTGGGATGTGTTGCGACTTCAGGATCACAGACACTTGTCGGTAGATTGATCTCTGCGTCTTACTTCTGCAACCAAGGTGAGAGTAAATAATGTGAACAGAAGATACGATCAATAAGTGGAAGACCAAGCCGTGGTATGAATGTGAAATGACAATGCGAAGAGCGGTCTAGGCAGCCAATTTACTAAATTTATTCGTTTTTGCTGGAACGCATTGAGTTTGGGCGTGCATCTTTGACAGGATGCGTTCGAACATTGCATTAAGCCTTTTTTCTTGGCTGATTTGGACTGGAAGTATGATGGCAGGCCGTGCAGCGGAGAGCTCAATCGTAGTCGATGTTCAATCGGGTATTGTTTTGCTTTCGGAGAATCCAGATGAAAAAAGACAGGTCGCGAGTCTAACCAAGGTAGCCACTATTCTTGTCGCGTTAAAGTGGCTGGATGAAAATAAGGCCACCGATGAGGTCGAAATCGTGGTAAGCGGTGAGGCTGTCTCGGGCGGAGTTAATCCGTTCAAATTTAAGGAAGGAGACCGCCTCAGCTTTCGTTCGGCTATGCTTGCAGCGATGATGGCTTCGGATAATACCTCAGCATATGCAATCGCTGAATTTGTTGGTAGCCGCCTTCGCACAGAAGGAAGTGAAAGCGGGGCCGTAAGCCGATTCGTGACCAAAATGAATCGCGAGGCTACGGCACTGCGGTTGAGTGATACTCGCTTTGTGAATCCTCACGGACTGGATGAGGGATCCGACCTTGGGGTGTCAACTGCTGCTGACATGGCCATGTTAGCTATCGAGGCGATTAAACACCCCCAATTCCTGTCTCTTTGCAGGGAGTCTGAGGCGACGATTCAGGTCACGAGAGGAGGAACAGAGCGTGATATGATAGTCAAGAACACAAATGAGTTGGTAGGATCCCGAGGAATTGACGGGGTCAAAACTGGCACAACAAGACGATCCGGCCCCTGCCTGATGGCTACAGCCGTCTCGGGCTTTTCTGGATCAGAGCGTCTTGTTAGCGTGGTTTTAAATGCGGAAGATCGTTTTCGTGAAACGGTCTTGTTGCTAAATCAAGGTTGGGAAGTTCACCGAAAGTCCAAGGGGGAAGGGGCTCCTGAGGCAAACCGACGCTTGCTTATCGCGCCAAAGTAGGCCTCTGTTCGCAACATGAGAATCGGTTTGTTGAATGGCGGGGGTGATTGTCCGGGACTGAACGCAGTGACCCACGGGGTCGTGGGAGCCGCTTCTCAAAAAGGGTGGGAAGTTTATGGCTTCAAACAAGGATATGAAGGCCTGCTTTCTCCCGGAGACTACAAAGTGTTGAAGGTAGAAAAAACTGAAGGGATTCTGAAGTTGGGAGGAACTATTCTAGGTTCCAGTAACAAGGGAAACTTCACTTCGAAGGTAGGGGAGGGAGGAATCCGCGAAATTCCAAAGCAACTGATGGAGGAAGCGATTGAAACGCTCAACCAATTGGCAATTGAGGCTCTAATCTGTGTGGGAGGGGATGGATCCCTTTCGACAGCTCAGCAGTTTTTTGAAGCCGGGTTTCCCGTGGTGGGTGTCCCCAAGACGATTGATAACGATCTTGGGGCAACAGCGATGACTTTTGGCTTTGATTCGGCCTGCCACTCTGTTGTGGATGCTCTAGACCGACTTCAAACGACAGCCGAGAGTCACAAGCGCGTCATGGTCCTTGAGGTAATGGGGCGCCACGCAGGCTGGATCGCCCTCTATGGTGGAATCGGTGGTGGTGCCTGTTCGATTTTGATTCCCGAAATCCCTTTTGAACTCGAGAAGGTGGCCGAAACGATTCGCCAGCGAGATGAGGATGGTTTTTTTCATTCTCTCGTTGTAGTCGCGGAGGGGGCCGCCCCGGTTGGGGGAACTCAGCGGTATGAGAAAACCAAGGAAGACGGTGAATCACGTCTAGGCGGAATGGGGGACGAGGTGGCAGAGCAACTGGCAGCATTGACCGGCAAGGAGACACGCTGCACTACTTTGGGCCACTTGCAGCGTGGCGGTAGCCCAACTTCACTCGACCGCGTTCTCGGAACTCGATTCGGCGTAAAAGCCGTGAAACTGATAGAAGAAAAGCGATTTGGACGTATGGTCAGCTACCAGCAGTATCACGTTGGATCGGTTCCCATTGAGGAAGCGGTCAGGGAACTCAACCTCGTCGATCCGGAAGGCGAAGTGGTTGAGTCGGCGAAGGCTGTCGGAATCTGCTTTGGTAATTGATTGCTTGTTCGTAACTCTTTCTCGATAAAAAAATGTCGGCGATCAGTCGCGACTTTTCTTTCGAGGAAACCAGATAACTAAAAACGTATGAATGCCCTGTTAGAACTACTGCAGAAAGATGCCCGACTTTCGACTTCCCAAATGGCCGAGCGCCTGGGAAGAACAGAAGTAGATGTCACCGAGATGCTGGATTCTTTAGTGAAGGATGGAGCCATTCTGGGGTTTCATGCAGTGATTGATCAGGAAAAGATCGGGGATCATCATGTCTCTGCTCTGATTGAAGTGAAACTAACACCAGAGCGTGACGGCGGCTTTGATCGTATGGCCCGTCGGATTGCCAAGTTTGGCCAGGTGACGAGTTGCTACCTCATGAGCGGAGGCTATGATCTGGCCGTGATCGTAGAGGGAGAAGACCTCCGTGAAGTTGCTCGCTTCGTCAGCGAAAAGCTCAGTACTCTCGATGGGGTGATTTCCACGGCAACTCACTTTCAGCTCAAAGTCTACAAGCAGAGTGGTTTTGAGGCTTCAGACCTCCAAGAGGACGAGCGTCTTCCTGTGACACCTTAATCTGTTTTAACACACCAACCGATTGTTTCGATGAAGCCTCTCGAAGAACGTATTGCCACTCAGGTGAATAATCTGCCGAGATCGGGCATCCGGGATTTCTTTGAGCTTGTCCTAGGAAGAGATGACGTCATCTCATTGGGCGTTGGTGAACCTGATTTTTCGGCCCCATGGCATATTCGGGAGGCGGCGATCTATTCCCTGGAAAAGGGGCATACCAGCTATACTTCAAATCTTGGCTTACTTTCTCTTCGCGAAGAAATTGCAGAATACGTCGATCAGAAGTTTGAAGTGAGCTACGATTCGAAAACGGAGATCCTTATCACTGTCGGGGTATCTGAAGCTCTGGATCTTGCTTGTCGTGCCCTGCTCAATCCCGGTGATGAAGTGATTTATCACGAGCCCTGTTACGTAAGTTACAGTCCGAGTATCGCCATGTCATTTGGTGTCGCTGTTCCCGTGGAAACAAAGGTGGAAGACGAGTTCGTGCTTAAAGCTGAGGACGTAGCCGCGAAGATCACAGATCGCACACGACTTCTGCTCTTAAATTTCCCTACGAATCCGACGGGAGCGGTAGAACCGCTTGATGAATTGAAAAAGATCGCTCAATTGGCGGTTGATCATGATCTCATTGTCATCAGTGACGAGATCTATTCTGAGTTGCTCTACGGCGAGGATTCAGGCATGAAAATCGGTCACCACACCTCGATTGCCAGCCTGCCCGGCATGAAGGAACGCACGATTCTGCTGCACGGTTTTTCGAAGGCATTTGCCATGACAGGGTTTCGCCTTGGTTATTCATGCGCACCTCAAGTCCTCACCGAGGCGATGATGAAGATTCACCAGTATTCCATGCTTTGTGCTCCCATCATGAGCCAGAACGCGGCGTTGGAAGCGCTCAAAAATGGTGCCAGCGAAGTTGAGAAGATGCGAAAAGCCTATGCCCGCCGCCGCAATCTAATGTTGAAACGGTTCAAAGAGATGGGGGTTCCCTGTTTTGCCCCGGGTGGAGCATTTTACGTTTTTCCTGACATTCGGAAGTTTGGTCTCAGCAGCAAGGAGTTTGCCCTGCGACTTCTTGAAGAAGAGAGTGTGGCGGTCGTGCCCGGAGATGCCTTTGGTGCAGCCGGCCAAGGTTGTGTGCGCGCTTGTTATGCGACGGGATATGATCAACTCGAAATTGCGCTCGATCGAATTGAAGCTTTCGTGCGCCGTCTCCAATCCTGACCTCTCCCGGACCATGAACCACCTAAAGAAAGCTGTTATCCTTGCTGCTGGACGCGGCACCCGCATGGGCAATCTAACCGACGATATTCCCAAGCCAATGATGAAGGTGAAGGGAACTCCGATCCTTGAGAGCATTCTTCGTGGTCTCGTTGCCAATGGTATCAGCGAGGTCATGATCATTGTAGGTTATCGTAAGGAGGTCATTATTGATCACTTTGGTGAGGGGGAAGGGTTTGGTTGCCGTGTTTCTTACGTCGAACAGGTGACTCAAGACGGGACTGGTAAGGTTGTCGAGCTGGCCAAAGATTTCGCCGCTAATGACCCGTTTCTGTTGAGCTACGGAGATATTTTGGTGCCGGCTGATAGTTACGCACCGTTAGTCAGTATTGCAGGGTTTGACGGAAAACTCACCGTAAAGATCAACGAAGATGTCCGAAAAGGCGGCGCTGTTTTTGTCGAAAATGGCCTCGTAACTGACTTGATCGAAAAGGGTGGTGAGGATGCGCCTACGAGCCCCTACTACAACGCCGGCATCTACGTTTTTTCCCCGATCATTTTTGATTACACCGCAAAACTAGAATTGTCTCCGCGCGGAGAGTATGAACTGACTGATGCTATCAAGGCACAGGTGGACGATGGATTGAAACTCGAAGCGGTTGAACTATTGGGTGACTGGGCTGATGTTCGTGATCCGGATATACTCGAAGAGCTTAACTCCTGAGCTCACCATGGTTTGGACGGGATTTCCGCTTGCCTAGGCGCTTTTTTGCCCCTTAATTGCCGGCCCCGTAGGAAAACGGGTCTTTTTATTATGGGTAAGCAGCACAATAAAGTCGAAAAGCGTCGCCGCCGCGCCAATTATTTGAAACGCAAGAGAGAGGCAGTGAAGGCGAAGATCGCGCTGGGTAAGAAGTCCGTATCCAAGAAGACTCCCGCGAAGAAAGTTGACGTTGCTGCTGACGCTGGAGAAAACGTAAAAGCCGCTCCAGCAAAGAAGGCTCCCGCGAAGAAGGCCGCAGCGAAGAAGGCTCCAGCTAAGAAGGCCGCAGCGAAGAAGGCTCCAGCGAAGAAGGCTCCAGCTAAGAAGGCCGCAGCTAAGAAAAAAGCCGCTACGAAAAAAGCCGCTACGAAGAAGGCAGCGAAGAAGAAAGCTGCTCCGGAGAAGGATTAGGTGAAGGCTCGATAGAGCGATTTGGTTTCAACGGGGAGTTTAGAGTTCCCTTCAAATCTTCAATAATGGCGGCACGGGATGAGTGAATCACGGCCGTCATTTTTATTGGTCGACGGAAATAACATTATTCACGCGTGGCCGGATTTGCTGAAGCGCCATCGGACTTTTCCCGGTAGTGCTCACCGCGTGCTGATTCAGGCCCTGAGCGACTATCGTGACTGGTCCGAGGACCGTGTTGTGGTCGTTTTCGACGGACTTGGTGAAACGGTGGATGAAGAGCGCGCAGGTGGAGGAATGCAAATTTTTTACACCAGCGGTGGTTTAACCGCTGACGACGTCATTGAGCGACTCGCTATCAAGTATGCGCAGACATACCACATAACCGTCGCGACAGACGATCGAGCGGAGCAGGATATTGTTGTAGGCGCTGGTGGTGAGGCTCTTTCTTCGGCCGGTTTGAAGGAAAAAATTGAACGAGCCAATCGCGATCGTGACGGCTGGATCAATCAACATCGCAGGCGGTGAATTTTGTCAAAGGAAGCATCGCTGGGAATCTTTAGTTGGCCATTTTGGGAATGAATGGGCTTTCACTTATCGCAAGCTCTCACTGGGAATTCCCTCGGTTAGAGGGTTCTTGGCGACCCCCCGCCTCACAGATGTGTTTCGACGTAGACACTTGTGCAGGGCCGCAAGACGATGGAGCTTATATCATGTAAACGCCTCGGTAACGCGTCTTGCGTTTGCCGCCTTGAGCCTTTAAATTGAACCATCATGGGTGATGGCAATTCGGAACGACTCTGGCGACGCGAGGCAGTGGCGTTGGCACGGCGCGTTAACACCGGTTGGTGGCTGGTTCGCTTTAATCTATTGTTGTCGCTGGCTCTGATAGGCTTCGCCGTGGTTGTCCTTACCACAAGAACTTGGTTGCCTGATTGGGTTCAGACCTATGTTCCCTTTGCTATATTGATTGGCCTTGTCGCAGGCACCGCTTTTTTGGCCTGGTTCTGGAGTCGGGGTCGCTTCATCGGTAAAGAAGAAGCACTCGTTCGCCTTGATGATCGTCTGGGCCTTAACAATCAACTCAGCGCCGCCAATCGAGAAGTTGGTCGGTGGCCTGTATACCGTGCTTTGAAGAGTGATGATATCGGTCTCAAGTGGCGCTGGGAGGTTGCGATTCTTCCGGGAGTGCTGGCTGGTCTTATGGTCTTGGCGGCGTGGTTCGTTCCGGTTTCCGAACTGAAAGGCAGAGAAGAAATGATCACCCATGAGCCGAATGCCTGGGGTCAAATGGAGGAATGGCTGGCGACTCTCCAAGAGGAGGAACTGATTGATCC